>SAMEA104315436__coassemble_1491_pt1 | contig 13715 bp, 12 predicted proteins | sample SAMEA104315436__metabat2_low_PE_046 | metagenome-assembled genome bin SAMEA104315436 (sample SAMEA104315436) | gut metagenome | biome: Monkey gut; feature: monkey-associated habitat; material: faeces | place: China | collected 2013
GTAGGCTGAAGCGAAGCGGAACGCCGAAGTATCGAGGACATAGCGAATGCCAACGATAGTGAAATGAGCGACTTGTCCGAGTGAAGCAATAATCCAAGACAGCGGATTTTCGACTCTGCCGAACAAAACAATCCAGTGAATTGTTTTGTGAGAGGGGGTAAGTGCGTAGCACGAAACCCGTAAGAGCAAATAGCCTGATTGAGTGCGAATTTGAGCAAAGCGAAAATTTAAAACGAAATACAAAGGCTATGCGTACCCGAATAATCCAAGACAGCGGATTTTGCGTAGGCTGAAGCGAAGCGGAACGCCGAAGTATCGAGGACATAGCGAATGATACGTACGTAGGTATAAAAATAAAATAATATTTACAAAAATCATCAGATTTATTAAAATATAATCAAGTTAAACAAATGAAAGAATATTTAATATGAACGAAACTATTGAAAAAATACTTAATCAATTTATAGAACTACCTGAGGTTGAGGCAATTGCAATTGGTGGTTCTACCTCGGCAAAAACCTCTGACAACAACTCTGATATTGATGTCTATGTTTTCTCAAAAACAGGAATTTCACTAAAAAAAAGAGAACAAATCATAAAACCAATTTCCACAAAACACGAAATAGGCGGAGAATATTTTGGTTCAGGTGACGAATTTTTAGTTGACGAAATAAATCAACAACTCGATATAATGTATTGGGATAAGAATTGGTTTGAGGGCGTTGTTGAAAACATTTGGGTTAAGCATTATCCATCAAACGGTTACTCCACTTGTTTTTTGTTCACACTAAAGAATTTCAATATAATTTATGATAAAAATAATTGGCTTAAAAATTTGCAAGAAAAAATCAACACAGAATACCCAACAGAATTGCAAAAAAATATTATCCACAGAAACATAATGTTAATGAAAGACAAGCCTTTTGCATCGTATTACGAGCAAATAGAAAAAGCCATAAAAAGAAATGATATAACTAGCATAAATCATCGAATTTCGGCGTTTGTGGCAAGTTATTTTGATGTAATTTTTGCCGTAAACAAGCAATTACACTGTGGCGAAAAAAGATTAATCAATTATGTAAAAAATAATTGCTCAATTATCCCAAACAACTTTGAAGAAAATCTGCAAAAACTTTTTAAGCAACCGAATGATCAAACTTTAGACATTCTAAAAGATATAATACGAGAATTAAAAGCCGTATTATAGGTTTAAAATCGACTCAAGAACTTTGAAATTAATCAAAATAATTGATTTTCATTGCTTTTCTTACGTTAGACAAGGTTTCTGCTGCAACTTCACGTGCTTTTGCTGTGCCTGATTTTAAGATTTCATAAACCTCAGGAACTTTTGCTTCCCATTCTTTTCTTCTTGTTCTAATAGGTTCAAGTTCAGACTGGATAACGTTATTCAAGAATTTCTTAACCTTAACATCACCCAAACCACCTCTTTGGTAATGGGCTTTAAGTTCGTCTAAATTTTTGTATTCAGGTAAAAATTCTTCAAAATGCTCATCACGACAGAACGCATCTAAATAGATAAATACAGGATTATTTTCAGTTTCCCCAGGGTCTTCAACTTTCAAATGATTTGGATCTGTGAACATTGACATAATCTTTTTCTTAATATCTTCAGGTTCGTCAGACAAATAAATACAATTACCCAAAGATTTACTCATTTTTGCCTTGCCGTCTAACCCAGGTAAACGCAAGCAAGCAGAGTTTCTTGGTAAAACAATATTCGGTGCAACCAAAGTTTCACCATACAAAGAATTAAATTTATGAACAATTTCTCGACATTGTTCTATCATAGGTTTTTGATCCTCACCAGCAGGAACAGATGTTGCGTTAAACGCAGTAATATCAGCGGCTTGGCTAATCGGATATGCCAAAAATCCCATCGGAATATTTGCCTCGAAATTTCTCATTTTAATTTCAGTTTTTACAGTTGGGTTGCGTTGAGCCCTTGCAACAGTAACTAAATTCATATAATAAAAAGTTAATTCTGTTAATTCAGGAATCATAGATTGGATAAGAATTGTAGATTTTTCAGGATTAATACCACACGCAAGATAATCAAGAGCAACTTCAATTATGTTATCTCTAACTTTTTGAGGGTTTTCTGCATTATCAGTCAAGGCTTGAGCATCAGCAATCATAATAAATACTTTGCTATAACTACCTTCGTTTTGAAGTGAAACACGTTCTCTCAATGAGCCTACATAGTGTCCTACGTGTAATTTTCCAGTTGGTCTATCACCTGTTAATATAATCTTTTCCATAAATTTGTCCTTCTTTATATTGCAACTTTATTATAGCAAAAAAACAAATCTTTCAGTTTAATATTTCAAAAAAAGACCTTTGCGAAAACAAAAGTCTTTTTTTATTTTTATATCCAAACATCTAAATAATTTGCGATGGAGTGGTTGTTCAAGGCTGTTTTTGGGAGTCTTGTTGTTTGTCCTATGTGCTTTGAGGAATTTGAAACAGGGTCGCCCTCAATAATATAGTTATAGACATTTTTGTTATCTCTAAATTCTGACTGAGGCTTGTCTTTGATAATTCCATCAACTCCAAACGAGTTGAAAGTTATTGCGGTTGTGTCTTTTTCTTTTGACGCAATAAATTCTGCTAAAGAACCGCCCAAAGAGTGTCCTGTAATCATAATATGGGCTTTTGGATTTTTTTCTTGAACATCTTTAAAGAATTTGTAACCCACATCTAACTGTTCTGGAATTTGACCTTTTGCCAATTGCAAATCGCTCACAAAGTCCTTATAGTCATTTGTTCCACAATATGCAATAAAAATTTCTTTTTTCCGTTGATATGCAACCGCTTTTAAGCCTGTTGCTTTATCACGAATTAGATCAATAGGTTTCCAACCTCTAATTTCTCCAGCCTGACCTTTATAAACATCATTACATAAAAGTGCGGCTTCTTTACTTATCTTTTTGTTATAAAAACAGTCTTTTTCATGAGAATCATCTAAATATTTATTTTGAATAAAATAATCCCATTTATCCATTAAAATATTTTTTGCTGAAGAACAAATATTCGACATTGATGGGGCAGTACCCTCGGCTTTTGCCTTGTGATAATCTTTTATAACACGACCTAAAGCACTCATAAAGTGTATTGCTTCATCAATTTCTACTTTTGCTTGTTCAGTTTTTAACTCTGACCATGACGGTTTTTCTTTGTCAAAAGTCGAAGTAACAAAATTTGATTTTTGAGGATATACTTTCGTCGAAGTATTTGGTATAACTGGACTTATTGGCATATTTTCCCTATACACTATAACTACTTAACATGTTTATTAAGCACACTGAAAATAAAAATTGCCCTAATTTGAGAAAATATTAACTTTTTTTACACAAAAAAGAGAACTATTACAAAAATCCAGTAACAATTCTCTTTTTTTATATTCAATAAGTTGTTTAATTTGACAGACTACTATCGATTATTGGAATGCACACATTCTATGAACACGTACGAAATTTGTTCTTCCAGTAATCAATTTTGGAATTGAACCAATAATAATAACTCTGTCGTCTTTTTGGAAGGAAGTTTTTTCTAACAACAATTTATCAATTTTTTTCAATAAATTATCAGTCAAATCAACGTCCCAATTTTTCAAAGTTGGGTGAATATCCCAATATAAATTTAATCTTCTACAAGTTTTTTCCATATCAGAAACTGCGATTACAGGAACTTTTGGTCTTAATTTTGAAAGCAATTTTGTTGTGTAACCAGTATGAGTGAAGGCTAGAATTGCTTTTGCACCCAAATAATCAGCCATTTTAACCGCTGCACTTGCAATTGCTTGTGGAGTTGGCTCATAATCTTCTTTCATTTCCAAATCAATTATAACAACAGAATTGACTAGCCTCGACATCTCTTGCAATTTCAGCCATCATTTTAACCGCTTCAACAGGGTGTTTACCCATAGCAGTTTCGCCTGATAACATAACCGCATCAGCACCATCTAAAATAGCATTTGCAACGTCAGAAGCCTCTGCTCTTGTTGGAATTGGTTCTTCTATCATTGACTCTAACATTTGAGTTGCAACAATACAAGTTTTTCTATAATTGAAAGCAGTTTCAATGATTTGTTTTTGCACCATTGGGACTTTTTCAGGTGATAATTCAATACCCAAATCGCCTCTTGCAACCATAACCGCATCACTTGCATCAAGAATTTCTTCAATGTTATCTACTGCTTCAGGTTTTTCGATTTTTGAAATTACAGGAATATCAGCCCCAAAATGGCTAATATATTTTTTTGCCAACAAAACATCATCTTTATCTCTAACAAAAGACAAAGCAAGATAATCAGCGTTATGTTCTACTGCAAATTTAATAAAACCAACGTCTTTTTCTGTAATTGCAGAAACACTACCTGTTCCCCCTGGAACATTTATACCTTTTCTTGGTTTCAACAATTCACCATGCAAAACTTTTACATAAACCTTTGTACCCTCTTTTTTTGTTACTTGGATTTACCATCATCTAGCAAAATACATTCGCCCTCATGAACGTCATCTGCGATACCTTTGTAATCAACAGGAACGATGTTTGGGTCAGTTTGTTCTAAGCCATATTCCAAAACTAATTCTTTACCCACTTCCAAAGGAATTGGTTCTATCAAGTTACCAACTCTGATTTTTGGACCTTGTAAATCCACCATAATCGGAATAAAAATCTTCAATTTCTTTTCAATTGCTCTGATTTTTTCAATAGTTTTGGCATGTTCTTCCGCAGTATTATGCGAAGTGTTTAATCTGAACATTGTTGCACCAGCAGAAACCAACTGTTCAATAATTTCTTCTTCACTACTTGCAGGTCCAAGAGTTGCAACGATTTTAGTTTTATTTCTTTTTTGCTTAATCATGAAATTATCCCTTTTAAATATAAATTGTATTTTTTACACTATATATTATATTCAATAAATTATACAAATCAATATTTTCCAATAAATATTTTTACAACAAAAAAGCACCCCTATTGGAGTGCCTTTTTAATATGTTATTTCAATTAGTTTTTATGTATAAATAATTTGAGCGAGTTGTTGATTTATCTGCATTGAAATACTATTTGTTTCATTTATTTGTGAATCGAAATTTTCAGAAGAGTCTTGTTCATCGGTATCATCTGCTTCAGCAGACTCTTTTAAACTTTCTAAAATTTCATCTTCCATAGCATTTTTTGCAGATTTTTTATCATCTTCTTTAATTGATTCTAAGTATTTATCAATATAAAAGTTAAATCGTTCTGATTTTTCGGCATCTAAATATTTTCCGAAGAATTTTTTTGTCGCACTAGCCATCTTTTCAACATCATTCATCAGAATATTACTGTCTTTGCAATATTCAATCATATCACTTGTTGATGCATTATGAACAATATCCCACATACTTACCCCTATTCCAGAAAATATAGAAGCATTTTCATCAACATTTGAAGAAAAATATAAAGCCTGAAATTGTGTCATTGACATCAATTGTTCTTTGCTTTTAAATCCAGCCTTTTGAATTTCATTCAATTCTTCAATTGTAGTACAACCTCCTTTGTTATAATAAATATCAAAATCGGTTTCCCAATCGACAGTTTTTAGAAATTCGTTTACACCCTCACTGTTGTCAAATTCGTTTTTCATAAATTTGCTAACACGATTTTGGTATGATTCTAAGGTAGTAGGTCCGCCACTTTCACCACTTGATGAATCCCCACCAGTGTAACAATAAACCACGTATCGCATTTTTTCATAAAAATCTTTATATTTGTTTGTAGGTTTGTCTGAAACAATATCTATATTTGAGTTTTCTGATAAATTATTTGTAAAATTATTTTCTTGAACCTTAGTTTCAGGAGTTGTTCGTTGAAACATTGTTGAAATATTGCTTGTATAAAAAACTGAACCTATTGATGAAATCATATTTTTCTCCTATTTTGTGGCAATCGCAGTTTGTAAATTTGAGGTTGATTTTCCAGTATCTGCAATTGCATTAAGTTTTTCATTTTTGTAGGCTTCATTTGCAGAACGTCTTCTGATAATATCGTTTATACTGTCTTTCGAGTGGTCTTCTTCCTCTCCTTCTTCCGATTTAGGCTCAGTTTCGTTTGGTTTTTCGCCGTCCTCGTGAAGTTTAAACATGTATTTCTTCAAAGCCTTTTCAACTTCTTCCTCGCCAGATTTTCCCTCAATCATTCTTTGTAAAAATTCGTCCATTGAATTTTTGAATGCCAAGAAAACATCTTCATCATCAAGTGCACTTTCTGCCAAAAACTCCAGTGCAGTTACTTGCATTACATAAGAAGTATCATTTGAGTTTTTCAAAAAATTATTTAAGTCCTCTATGCTTGCATTATCAAGTATTGCAGAAATATTATCCTTGATAGCGTCGGTTTTATAGCCAGTACTTTCTATATTAATCTCCAAAATTTTTATGGTTCTTTCGACTGCATTTTTTAACTCCTCAACAGAATTAAAACCTGCTTCGTTTAGAGATTTCAATTCATTTTCGGATTTGCAACCACGAGATTCCATATAGTCTTGAAATTCTTTTTCAAAATTTATTGAATTAATAAAATTTTCAAAATCGGAGTTTTCTTTTATACAAAATTCATCAGCAGAATTTATATCATAAAAATTTGAAAAAAGAGCCACTGAAATCAAATTTTTGAAATCTTCAACATTCGTCGGTGATTTATCGCCCATTATTGAAAACATATTATTTTTCAATTTTGTATAATCTTCTGAAAATTGTTGAGTTTTACATTGAGAATTTGTGATTTGTGATTGTTTTTTTGATCGGGATAAAGATTTTAGGATAGCATTTTTATTTTCAAAAAAAGCATTAACACCATTTCCTAAAGAAATGCTTTGGGTCATGTATAAAGTCCTCTCGTCTAGTCTTGATGTCATGCATGATAAAAAAAAAAATAAAGTTTTCATCGTACGTATAGATGAGAAATTTTGTATGAATTTTTGCAACAAAAAAGCACCCTATTTGGAGTGCCTTTTTGTTTTTTTATAAATAATATAATTATTTATTTTTTTCTGGAACTGGAGTTGCTGAGTGGTTTGCTTCATCTACTTGTTCTGAAATTGCAGAATTTGTTTTTGCGATTTCTTTCAAAGATTGTTTCAAATCTGTTGGATTATATTCAGGATTGATGTATTCAATCTTTGCAGTTTTCTTCAATGTTTCAACGAAGTTTTCAAGAACTTTTACTTTCTTTTCGTTTTCTAAGTAAAGAATAATGTCAGATTTAACTTTTTCGAAAGAATCTTGACCTGCTGCTTTTCTATCAGTAACCATAATAATGTGGTAGCCGTAAGAAGTTTTTACGATGTCGCTAATTGTATTTGGTTGCATTGCAAATGCTTTATTAGCAAATGCTTCAACCATTTCTTGTTTAGCAAAGAAACCTAAATCGCCACCTTGTTTTGCTGATTCTACATCATCTGAGTTTTCTTTAGCAACTTTTGCAAAAGAAGATGGGTCTTTTTTAACTTGAGCCAAAACTTCTTGTGCTTTTTTCAATTTTTCTGCCATTTGTTTGTCAACCATTGCTTTAACTTCAGCATCTGACAAGGTTGCATTTTTTGAGTCTGCTTTAATTAATTCAGCCATTTCATCAGGGTTAGCAGCGATTAAAATGTGTGATGCTCTAACTTTGTCAGGATATTTGAATTTGTCGATGTTTTGGTTGTAGTATTTTTTTGCATCTGCCTCAGAAATTGTGATTTTTTGCAAAGAATCTACAAGTTTTTTCATTTTAACTTCTTCTGCTAAGTCTTTTTTGAAGTCAGCCAATGAAACACCGTAGCCTTTTAACACTTGGTTGAATTTTTGTTTTGAACCAATTTCTTCAATAACTTTGTTTAAGGCTTCTTCAGTATCTTTGTTAGTAACTGTGATGTGACGTTTTTGGATTTCGTCGTCAATCAAAGCACGTACAATTAATTCGTTGATAACTTTATCTTTAATCATCAAGTACATAAAGCCTTTTTTATCGATTTTTTTACCGTTTAAACCAAAGGCTTGTAATGCTGGATTTTTAGCAGTTTGATTAAACAATTCATCATAATCTGCTTGTGTAATAACGTGATCATTTACTTTTACAATCGCTTCTTTATTCTTTACTCCGCAACCTGTAAATAAAACTGTCGCAAATAAAAGAATTACAAGAAATTTTAAGTTTTTCATAAGTATATCTCCTTATTTGTTTGAGTATTCGTAACATACTTTATTTATATAATAAAACAAATCATTCAAAATGTTAAATATTTCATCAAAATTCATATAACTATTGTTAAGCAACAATATCGAATTACCGTCTTGACAAGTCTTTGGAGCAACCGTAAACTTAATATATTTGCTCACATTTGACGGCAATTTTGCAGAAATTATACGCCATTCAGGTTGTGTGAACGGAGTATAAATCCTTATGCAGTCTTGAGTTTCTCTGATTACAGAAATTTTTGCATCAGTTGCAGAAAGTCTTATTTTGATTAATTTAATTAAGTTTTCAACAGGTTCAGGCGATTTCGAAAATCTATCTTTCCATTCTTGAATAATATAATCAAGTTCAGTTTGAGTTTTTACATCAGCAAGTCGTTTGTATTCAATCATTTTTTGTTCAGCAGAGCCAACCCATTCATCAGGAATATAAGCCGTAACATTTATATCCACAATTGTTGGAACAGTATTTTCAACTTTTTCACCTTGAAGTTCCTTAACCGTTTCATCAAGCAATTGGCAATATGTATCAAAACCAACGTTAATCATGTGCCCATGTTGTTTTGTACCCAAAAGATTTCCAACCCCTCTGATTTCAACATCTCTAAGTGCAATTTGATAACCACTTCCAAGAGTCGTAAATTCTTTTATTGCTTTCAAACGTTTAACCGCTTCTTCAGTCATTGATTTATTCTTTTTATAGAAACAATAGCAATATGCTTGTTTTTCGCAACGACCTACACGACCTCTCAATTGATACAACTGGGCAAGACCGAATTTATCCGCATCGTGAATAATTATAGTATTTGCATTTGGAATATCAAGCCCTGATTCAATAATAGTCGTTGAAAGCAGAATATCATACTCATAATTTGCAAAATCTAACATTACTTGTTCTAATTCGTGTTCGTTCATTTTGCCATGACCGACACAAATTCTCGCATTCGGAACGATTTTTTGCAGTTGTAGTTTAAATTCTTCAATAGTTTCAACCCTATTGTATAAATAATAAACCTGTCCTTCTCTATCCAATTCGTGAATAATCGCATTTTTAACTGCGGTATCATTGAATTCACCGACAAAAGTTTTTACAGGGAGTCTGTTTTTAGGCGGAGTATTGATTAAAGACATATCCTTTATCCCTGAAAGCGACATATAAAGAGTTCTAGGGATTGGTGTCGCTGACATCGAGATTATATCAATGTTTTCCTTTAATTGTTTTAATTTTTCTTTGTGTCGAACCCCAAAACGATGTTCTTCATCAATTACCAAAAGCCCTAAATCCTTGAATTGGACTCCGTCTTGCAAGAGTTTGTGAGTACCAATAACAACATCACACTCACCAAGAGCCATTTTCTTCAAAGTTTCTTTTTGTTCTTTTGAACTTCTAAAACGGCACAACAAATCAACATTCATCGCAAACGGTTTAAATCTTTCAGAAATTGTTCGATAATGTTGCAAAGCCAAAATTGTTGTTGGAACAATAACCGCAACTTGTTTTCCAGAAGTTACAGCCTTGAAAATCGCACGCATCGCAACTTCTGTTTTACCATCACCGCAAATTAGCCTATCCATTGGATTTTCGGATTCCATATCTCGTTTTACTTCTTCTATCGCACGCATTTGATCAGGAGTTTCAACATACTCAAAGGCTTCTTCCATTTCGATTTGCCAATTTGTATCCTCGTCAAACTTAATCCCTGTACGCATTTTTCGTTTTGCATACAAGCGAAGTAAATCATACGCAATTGTTTCAACGGCTTTTTTAACTTTATTTTTAGTATTTTCCCAATCATTACCACCCATTCGAGATAATTTAGGTTTAACAGAACCTGAACCACGATATCTACACAACAAGTTAATTTGCTCAGCAGGGATATGCAATTTGTCCTTGCTTGCGTATTCAATAGTCAAATAATCCTTTAATTGACCGTCAATTTCTTGTTGAGTCAACCCTTGATAAATACCAACCCCATGAATAGTATGCACAACATACTCTCCAGCCTTGATATCGTTTATGCTTTCAATATATTCTTGCTTTTCTTTGTAATATTTTCTTTTTTCAGAGGTAACCTCTTTTGAACGTTTGTTAAAGAGTTCTCTATCAGTCAAAACAAGAAATTTACACTCATCAGAAATTGTTCCAAACGAAGTTATACCGTCCATATATCGACAATGAAAAATATCTTTTTCTGCAAGAATTTCTTTTACACGTTCAGGATAATCCGTTGCAATTAAAGTTTCGTAATCCCTTTTTTCATTGATATAATCGGCAATTGCCTGTAAATTTGCATTAAAATTTTTAACAGGTTGAGCATCAAACTCTAAAACTAAATCTAAATCGCCATCAATAAAATTATTCATACCGACTTTTTGAAAACTTGCAATTCGTTGGATAAAATCTTCAAAATGAATGTGATTTTTTTCTTTTATCTCGTAATTCAAGGCTAGTTTTAAATTTTCAGCATACTGCGTTTCGAAATTTTCGTCTACAAATTGAAATTTTGAGTAAATTTCGCTTGTTTCATCAAAAATTATCAAATAATCGTTAAAATAATCAAAAATATCTGTCAAATCCGAATTAAAATAAGACTGATAAACCTCAATTCCCTCAAAATAATTATCTTCTTGAACGAGATTTAACAACTCTTTTGGCATCTCAACCTTATCAGAGGAAATAAATTTATAAATCGGTAAAATTTCAACTTCATCAGTTTTTGAAATTGATTTTTGGGTTTCATTATTAAAATATCTAATATCAACAATATCATCGCCCCAAAGTTCAATTCTGACAGGATTTTCGCCAAGAGAGAATATATCAATAATATCACCACGAATTGAAAATTCACCAATATCAGAAACCATCACAGAACGTTTATAACCAAATTCAACAAGAGTTTTAGCCAATTTTTGAGTATCGACAGTTCCGTTTACCTTCAACTTAATATTATTATTTTTGAAAAAACTTTCTCTCGGAAATTTTTCAAGCAAAGTTTTTACAGGAGTAAAAACAATCTCAGGTTTTTCTCGCAAAACCCTTATCTGCTTTGCATATTCGTACTTATTAGAATTTACACTCTCATACATTGAAATAGACTGAAACGGCAAAAATTCAGTTTGCTTCCCAAATATTTTTTTGTAATCCGCTTGTAATTTCAAAGAATTTTGCTCAGTAGAAGTTACAAAAAGGATTTTTTTGTCCGAAAACTCCTTAATTTTATTCAACAAAACTAATCTTAAAAAAGACGTAATCCCACTAACAGCAAAAGACTTACCTTTTTCAAGTAAGTTCTCTAATTTTTTAAATTTTTTGCATTCAACATTAAACATCTTCTTTGATATTTGGACTTTGGTAATCAACACCAATGTCTTTAAGTGCATTTATAAAATGTTCAGCACAAGCCTTTTGAACATCAGGTGGAACAACCCTTAACAACTCAATAGTTTTTGAAATTACAGGGTCTTTGTCGTACCAACGATTACCATTTACAGGTTTAACCATTTCATAAAAACGTTCAATTGCCTCTTTAGACACTTTTTCTTCAATTTTTTTCAAAAAAACTTCTGCTTGAGAGCGTAATTCTTCTTGATAATTTTTCAACAACTCTACGACTTCAAGTAAAAGAGGGTCGTGTTCATACCAGCGTCTATATTCTGGCTTCATTTAATCCTCCTTGAAGTTCAACCTCAGGAGTAATTTTAACACGTTTAATCTTACCACCTAAAGCACTGATTTTTGCTTCAAAATTTTCATAACCTCTATCAATGTGATACAAATTATCAATTTCAGAAGTACCGTCTGCCATTAAAGCAGCCACAACCAAAGAAGCACCTGCTCTTAAATCACTTGCAGAAACCGCTGCACCTGTTAATTTTTTTACACCTTTAATAATTGCATGATTTCTGTCTTGGTGAATATCAGCACCCATACGTCTTAGGTTTGGAACTTGCATAAATCTGTTTTCATACAAACTTTCAGTGATAATACCAACACCGTTTGCAGTTGATAACAATACCATCGCCATTGATTGCAAATCTGTTGGAAATCCTGGGTACGGTTGAGTTACGAAATTAACTGTATTCAAACGACCTCTTGCTGAAACTTCTATCGCAGTTGGTTCAATTAATTTAATATTTGCACCCATTTTTAACAATTTGTTGTTAAAGAATGTCAAATGTGCAGGGAAAATATTTCTAATAATTGCTTTACCACGAGTTGCAACAACGGCAGTCATAAACGTACCTGCTTCAATTCTGTCAGGAATTGTAGTGTATTCGATTGGGTGAAGTTTATCTTGAGTTACACCTGTGATAATAATATCAGATGTACCAGCACCTGAAACTTGAGCCCCCATAGTGTTCAAGAAGTTAGCCAAATCGATAATTTCAGGTTCTCTTGCTGCGTTTTGAATTCTTGTTTCACCCTCAGCCAAAATTGCCGCTAACATAATGTTTTCAGTAGCACCAACTGATGGAATGTCTAAATAAATTTCTGTACCCACTAATTTTGATGCTTTTGCGTGAACGTAACCATTTTCAATTTTGATTTTTGCACCCAAAGCCTCAAGACCTTTGATGTGGAAGTCTACACGACGTTCACCAATTGCACAACCCCCAGGGAGAGCAACAATTGCTTCTTTGCAACGAGAAACCAAAGCACCTAAAATAATGAAAGATGCTCTCATTTTACTTACAAGTTCATACTTTGCGGTAATACTTGTTATATCAGTTGCATCAATTGAAACTGTCTTGTGTTCCTTGTCGTAATGAGTTTTTGTGCCTAATTGTTCAATTACGTTCAACATAATTTCAACGTCAGTCAAATCAGGTACGTTGTGGATTAAAGTTTCGCCCTTTGCAAGCACTGCTGCAGCCATTAATTTTAATACGGCATTTTTTGCACCACCAATTGAAACTTCACCTTTTAAAGGTGTTCCACCTGTTACTATAAATTTTTCGTCAATATTTTTTTCCATAATTTAATATAATGATACTACCTATTGTGTTTTATGTAAAGTTTTTTAATAAAATGATTAACATTTCATCTTGCAATAATATTTTACTACAAATTTTGATTAAAACTTCTATGACCGCTAAATGCTTTCAAACCTAAGTATTTAGCCGATAGACCAAGTTCTTGTTCAATTCTAATCAATTGATTGTATTTTGCCATTCTGTCAGAACGAGAGCAAGAGCCTGTTTTGATTTGTCCGCAATTTGTAGCAACTGCCAAATCTGCAATAAATGTATCTTCTGTTTCGCCTGAACGGTGAGAAGAAATTGCAGTATAACCTGCTGAATGAGCCATTGCAATTGCTTCAAGGGTTTCGGTCAAAGTACCGATTTGGTTTACTTTAATCAAAATTGAATTTGCAATTTTTCTCATAATACCTTCTTGCAAACGTTTTGTATTTGTTACAAACAAATCATCACCTACAAGTTGGCATTTTGAACCGATTTTTTTAGTTAATA
>SAMEA104315436__coassemble_1503_pt1 | contig 13555 bp, 9 predicted proteins | sample SAMEA104315436__metabat2_low_PE_046 | metagenome-assembled genome bin SAMEA104315436 (sample SAMEA104315436) | gut metagenome | biome: Monkey gut; feature: monkey-associated habitat; material: faeces | place: China | collected 2013
CCGTTTTTTGTTTAATCGTTTGGTCTTTTTCTATAATATCCATCAACTTGAGTTCCATCATCTCTAACATAACTAGAAACTTTCACTAAATCTCCTGTTATTGTTCTTTTGTTTGCTTGTTCTTCTTTTAAAATTTTACCTTCTGAAAGTCTATTTGAAATTTCGTTATCATAAATCTTATATAATTCATTTGGCATTTTCTCGATATCTTTATCTGTAATTTCTACATTGTCAACACTTCCTATAAACAGTTTATGTTCTCTTTTATATTCTTCAAGTTCTTGAGCCTCGTTACAATCACCAAAATTCGAAATTCTATGAGAAGAAACAATACCAAACGGATTAATTTTGCTTAAAAAACTTCTTTTATTTTCAACAATATAATTTTTACCAATGAGAGGTCTTAATTTTGAAATAGGGTCGTTCGGATCTCTGTAATTTGTAACTAATTTATTTGCTAAATCCTTGTCGTAATCCTTTGTGAATTTCGGATTTAATCCGTACGCATTAAAAGTTACAGTCGGTAATTTGTTTGTTAAACCCACACGTAAAGCCTCACTTCCACCCTCAGAATGACCGATGACTTTAAAAGTATAATTTGGGTTTTCTAAATCTAATTTTCTATAAAATTGATTAGCACTTTCCATTTGTTCTGTTTCTTTTTCAGAAACAACCATTTTTACATTTGTTGCGTGGTCTTTTGGATTAAAAGTATCTGTTCCGAGATAACAAATAATTATTTCATTTTCCTTTTTATATGCAACTGCTTTAAAATTATTTTGTCGATTATATTTTGTTTTAAAAACGCTATATCCATTTGGCAAGTCAACATTTTTACCTTTTAATACATCTCCTGCGACGTTGCACAAATCTCTGTAATCGTTTGCATTTTGGTGAATTTGTTTGTCCATATTTTATATTCCTTTCTTTGCTTCAAGAAAAGAATAGCATTTTTTTAAACACAAAAAGACCGTAATTTTACGTACGTAAAATTACGGACAAACTAACCAAACAATTTAAACTTAATATAATTAAAATTACCATGGATTACATGATATAAACATTTTTTAGATAATTCAATATTGACATTATTTCCATAATAAAACGCACCATCATTTTCTCTAAAGTAATATATATCAGTTTCTGTTTTCAAACCCAATTCAGCATGAAAATGCACATATACATCACCTATTTCCATATTTTCTGGGTATGGTGGTGGGGGATTATTTAACAAAAGATTTTCAAAATATTCATTTATTTTTGTACATTCATAAGGTCTGTTATATATCATTGGCTCTAAATCGCTTATTGTTCCATCTGAATGAACTTTATATCGATAATTCATACCCCAAGTCGGTTTCATTTTTTTGAAATCAATTTTACTTCGCAACATGTCCGCATAATACACAAAATATTGATACGTAACAGGATTTTCCGTTGGACTAAACTTCATTCTTAAAAAATCCATTTCGTCTGTGTTGATATTGTTTGCAAATACTGGCGATATGAATATTAAACAGAATATTATTAAAACATATTTTATCTTTTTCATTTTTCCCTTTTTAAATTACACATACTTTAAATTAAGAACATTATTAAAACAACAATTTATCAAAAATTTTTGTTATAAAAGATTTTTTGTATATTGCAATAAACACTTGATTTCCTTTATACAAGGATTTTTCACTTTCATTGTTTTTAAAATAAATAAAAGTTTCATCTTTTGTGTCGTTTTGAATATAAAGATGCACATCTACATATCCAATCTCCATGTCATCAGGATATGGTGGCGGAGGATTATCCATCAAAAAGCGTCCAAGATAATAATTATTCGTTCTTTTTGAATTAGGCAACATCGAATTTGTTAAATTACTTACAGAACCGTCAACATTTATCATGTAGTCAAAATATATACCCCAAGACGGATTTAATTTTACAAAATTTATCTTGCGACGTAACATATCGGCATAATCTACAAAATATTGGTACGTAACAGGGTTTTCTGTCGGACTAAATGTCATTTCATTGAAATTTAACTCATCAGTATTAATATATTGTGCAAACGCAGGCAATACTAAAAAAACATAGAGCAAAACAACTACAAAAAATCTTTTCATGACGTAATTATATCACCACTTTATTTCTTTACAATAATACCCTTGGTTATTTTTCCAAAACAAAAGGTTATGCAAAAATGCACAACCTTTTTTAGAATGAATGATGAATGATGCTTATTTATATATCTTTTTTCTTTTAATATCCTTTAAAAAATCTCTCAATTTATTTTTCTAATTAGTCGATGTAGCAAGATAAAACTTCTTGACCTTGTACTTTCATTTTTTTCAAGGCTCTTAATTCTGTTTGTCTAATACATTCTTTTGTTACGCCGTAAATATTGCCAATTTCTTCTAATGTCTTTTTAGCAACGTTGCCCAAGCCATAACGCATTCTTACTACGTCTTGTTCTCTTTCTTTCAATTTTGAAACAACCATTTCAAGGTCATTTTTCAAGCCTTCAAACTCAACTGATGAGTGAACGTTTGCTTTTTCATCTGCCAAAATGTCTGCCAATGAAGTTTCTTTGCCGTTATCGTTTTCAAAACCACCTTCCAATGAGATTGATTTTGAGTATGCAGATAAATATATGTCAATTTTATCAGCAGAAATATTCATTTTTTCTGCAACATCTTTTGTATTTACTTGACAATTGTATTCTCTTTCCATTTCTGATTTTACTTTTGAGAATTTTGACAAAGTTTCTTGAATGTATACAGGAATCTTCATGCAATGACCTTGTTCTGAAATTGCTTTGAACATTGATTGTTTAATCCACCAACTTGCATAAGTTGAGAATTTGTAACCCAATTTCCAGTTGAATTTTTCAGCAGCAATCATTAAACCTAAGTTGCCTTCTTGAATTAAATCAACCATTGGTAAATTTGACATGTGAATTGCTTTTTTTGCAATAGAAATAACTAATTTTAAGTTTGCTTGCACTAATTGTTTTTTAGCGTTCATATCACCTTCAGCAGCACGTTTTGCAACTTCTTTTTCTTCAATTGGTGATAAAGATTTGATTGAAGCCAATTCTCTAACATAAAGTGATAATGTTGAATCGTTTTCGTTAGATAAAACTTCGCTTTTTGCAGGGTTTGTAAAACTTTTTTTCATTTCAACTGGACAATTTCTCATAAGCATCTCTCCTCATTCTTCATATTCTCTCTTTATTTAATAATTTTTGTTTAATGATATTTTTTTGAATTTCAACATTTTCGCATTACAAAGTAAGCCATTAAAAGAAAATTTTAACAGACGAACTAAGCCATACGATAGATATATCTTCGTTTTTGCGACTTTTATTTTTATGGTTTTAATAACAGACTTTTAAAAATTTAATTACGCAAGGCTCCCACTTGCAAAAAACAATATATAATCTCTATATCTTTAGTATATCATTTTTATATACAAATTTCAACCCTTTTATGAAGAAATATTAAGATAACTTTATTTTTTAATCCATTTACTTAACATTTCTTAACAATTGTAAAGAGCGTAGTTTTTGGTCTATAATAGTAACCATGGTTACTTTAGCACAATTTATACAAACAAAAAGAGAAGCATTAGGGCTTACTCCATACGGACTTTCAAAAAAATGTAACGTGCCAGCAGTCGTTATTGAGGAAATCGAAGCAGGCAGAGAACTGTTTTTGTCCGTAACAGTTAGACAGAATTTAGCCAAGGGTTTGCGTTGTTCAGCAGAAGAAATCAAGGTTTTGGAAAAAGATTTTGAATTTGAAGAAGTTCCGATGGAAGTTTTAGATGTGCTAAAACAAAGAATTTTGAACGGAGAAACTGAATTATATTGCCCAAAATGCAAGTCGCCACTAAAAGTTAGAGTAGAAACAATGTACGATATTGAGGATAACGTTGTTTATACCGCTCGTGGATATTGTACAAAGTGCGTATTTCAAATAAAATAGCCCTAAAACCTTGCAACTACATGCTTTTTGCATGTTACGATATTTTAACAATTTGTCAAATTTTAGCAATTTTTTTCTTGAGGACACTTTAATAGGACATCAAGGTTAGTAAATAGTTAATAGAAAATATAGGAGAATTTTACATGTTTACAGGTATTCAATCATTCGGTACATCATACGGTCGTCCAAGAGAAATGGGTGAAACTCCAGCAGATATGGCGAAAGCACAACAATACCAAAAACAAAAATCAGCACCTCACGAATATCGTGGTCGTGAAATGGGCGAAAAACCTTGGGAAGTTCCATCAAGAGAACAACAACAAGCAAATTATGACAAAGCAACAGCATACACTTCTGCACCTACTCGTGGCACTTCAAAAAGACCAAGAGAAATGGGTGAAACTCCTGAAGATGTAGCAAAAAATAATCAACCAACTGATAGCAGACAAAGAGAAATGACAGAACAAGAAAAAAGACTTGATTTGTTTGCTTAAGATTATCTAAAAATTTGTATTTATAATGGCGACAATTGATAAATCAATTGTCGCCATTATTCTTAAAATTGTGCGTTGTTAAATGCAAGTATCATCACTTGTTGCCATAGTTGCAAGCGAAACAAGAGCAGATATACCAACAAGAGCATAGATAATTCTTGCCCAAATTGTCATATCGCCAAAAAGTTTTGCGACTAAATCAAGCCCAAAAAAGCCAATAAAGCCCCAGTTTAAAGCACCTATAATTACAAGAAGATAACTAACGAGTTTGACGTATTTTTTCATAAATTTCCTTTCTTAAAACTACAATAATATTATTTAATATATATGTGTAGTAAAAATCCGTAGATGTAGTAATTTTTGGAACAAAAACTACCCAAAAGAACAATTTTAGGGTAAAAAGTAGGTTGGGTGAAACCCAACGACACTAAACCGTGAGAGCAAAATGTAGGTTGGGTAAAACCCAACGGCACTAAACCGAGGGGTTGAAAAAGATAGAAAATCGATTATAATGTAAATACAACTAAATTTTCATGGGGACGTACTGGATTTTGACAGGATGCTTGATGGGAATAGGTTGCGAGTCCGAGTGCTGTTCTCGGTTATCAACAAGCGAAACAAATTAAGTGCTAACAACAATGTTGTAGTAGCTGACTTCTCAAGAGCAAACGCTCTTGCTGCGTAGATTAAGTTCCGCAGTTCAGCCTTTGTAGTAGTCCATCTTGCCGATTACTATGAAGCGGGTATGCAAGACGCAGTACGGCGACGATTGTAACCGTATCAAGACAACAATCAAGGTGTGGTTCACTAAAAAAACCTTTGATTAGATTACAAGGTTTGACATTTCCTGATTTAGTCGAGAGAATAATGCCTACACTCGTAGAGATTTATTTTTATCCATTTTGGACGCGGGTTCGACTCCCACCGTCTCCACCATTGATTTTAAGAACTTTTTTATATATTTGTGGGAATCTCACCCTGCGGGTTCTCACCTCTCAAAAACGATACTTAATCGTTTTTTCGGCAGAGTCACCGTCTCCACCATTGATTTTAAAGACTTTTTTATATATTTGTGGGAATCTCACCCTGCGGGTTCTCACCTCTCAAAAACGATACTTAATCGTTTTTTCGGCAGAGTCACCGTTCCACCAAAAAAGAGAACACATTTTTGTGTTTTCTTTTTTGGTTTTTGAGTAGTTTGAGTTGAGGAGAACCACAAGGCGATAGCCTTGTTTTAGGTTCGAGCGTGAGCAAAATAACACTTGTAAAAGGTAATAAATATGTTAAAATATATATGTAATCTGTTGTAGAAAATACAAGAATAACTGGATATATTCCGTAAAAGTTATTGATTACCTAGTTAGAATTTGCGAGAGATACTGGATTTATTCCACTAAAGTATCTCTCGTTTTGGTTTTTGTTTTATTGAAATCTTCTAAAATGTTTGTTAAAATATCCTTGTCGGGGGAGTTTTAGCAACTCCCTTACGGCTAAAACATTGGCAATTGCACAATATTAAAGTTCTGACTAACTACCGCTACAGTATGAGTTCATCTCGAGAAGTCAATGGTTCGCTGGTTGACGAGTTAGCAGAACTTTTTTATATTTCTAATCTTATAAAAATACACTTTTAGAGTTGAAACCTTTATTAATATAGTTTATACTGTTATTAAGTTCAGCAACCAAATCTTGACGACCAAACGTAGGCTTGATTTGTGTAGTAATAGTTGAGTACAAACCTCGCTATTTACATCTGAACTTTTTTATTTTTATACACGCATAAACTTGAAAATCAAAATCATCAGATTTTTTTTATTATTTTCGTTTTCTATTGTAACAATAGGTTAATCTTAGCGAAAATTTTAAGGTCTTTATCTTATAATTAATAAATACAATCGATATTTTTATTTAAGGGAAAGAAGTTTATGATAAAAGGTTTAAAAAGAGTAGGGCTATCTGTACTTGTATTGGCAGTTTTACAAGTTTCGGCATTCGCTGACGATGCTTGGAATAATTTCAAAAACAACGCAAAAAATGCTGGTGAAAATTCAACGATAAGTGTACCGTCTGATTTACAAGCCGATGGCACTTCTGCGGGATTTTTACAAAAGAATTTAAAAATTGATTTCAACAACCATACAATTAAGGGTTCAAATTATACATCTGAAGCACCTTTAATTTTTTCAGGTGCAGGTGGACAAAGTGATACAAAAATGGCTATCGAAAATGCTATTTTCACAGGTTTTAACGTTGGCGATAACGGAATACTAAACAATACAAACCCTCATTTAGAATTAACAGACGTTTCTTTTACAAATAACATTGGTAGAGCAATAAACAATAATGCTTACAATCAATTAATCATATCAGCAATAAATAATAACGTTACGATTTCAAACGACTATTTAGGCGATGGAATTTATTCTAAAAGTAGTATCTATTTGAACGCTTCAGATAATACAGGAGTGGTTAAAACTTTAAGAATAGACGACAACATAAAAATTGAAAGCAGTATTGACGGAAACTTAAATATCAACAACACATTTAAAAATGGTGGTAGTTTAAGAGGAATAGTTTTCTTGAACGGAAAAATTGATATTTCAGGTCAAGTTATATTAGGTGCAAATGTTGGATATGACAACGGCACATTAAAATTAGGTGTTACTCCTGCAAATTCAGACAATTTCAAATTATTCGTTGGTGGTGAAGCAATTTTAGATTTGCAAAACGACAATGTTGATGCATTGACAATGGGACTTCTTAAAGGAAACGATGAAAGTTCACCATTACATTTAAAATTGGATTACAATGCCCAAACAGGAAAAATGGATATTATCAATGTTGAGAATAGTGCAGTTGGTGGTTCACCGAGTCTAATTGTTGACGAAATCAACATTCTTGTTGGTGGCAATGCTACTAATACAAACTATATATCAGGTGGTGGAAGAAATCTTATTAAAGTTTCAAAAGATACTCTTACTGCAGTAAAAGACGGTAAAACTTATATTTTTAAACCTGATACAGCAAGAGGTTCTTATAAAGTTTCAAAAGCAAAAAATATCTTAGATTTGCCAACATATATTCAAACAGCCCCACCAACAAACGAAAAAGAGGTTGCTATTACAAGTGATATAGTTTTAAATACTGATTTAGGAACTCTTTTTGGTACTGATAGAGAAACAACTATTTATGGCAATGGTCATACAATTAACGGAAAGGCTGACTACAATGGCGTATCTGTTGATAACGGTCAGAAATTTGGATTTAATAATATTAAATTAAGCAATTTTAAAGATTATGCAATTAAAAATAATGGAGAAGTTAAATTAACTTCTGTAAAGGCAACTAATGCTAATATTATAAATACAGGAACATTAAACCTTTATGGTGAAAATGCGTTTACTTCACGCATTGGTGGAGATGAACATGGTAATAAAGTTGGGAAAATTAATGTCCTATCAGGCACTACGAATATTGGACAAGGGTTATTTGCAGACAAGTTAAATATTGGTTCAGATGATACAAACATACCTAGAGCAACCTTTAAAAACAATGGTCATTCTCAAGTAAATACTGTTACTATTAAGAGTGCTAATCTTGTGAACGAAAAAGTTATGGAAACTGATAAAATAATAACCAATAATGCGAAAATAAGGAATGATGGTGACTATTTGTTAGTAAGAGATAGCCTTAACATTTCATCAGATTCAATATTGGAAAACACCAGTGGAGTCATTGGTGGTGGTGGCAATATTATCAACTACGGTAAAATTATAAACAACGGCGGAAAAATTGAAGGCAACCAAATTGACAACTATGGCGAAATTACATCAGATGGCGATCGTATTACTAACACAATATCTATGAAAGACGATAATGCTATATATAATATTACAGGTGGAAGCCTAAATGATAGTACTAAAATCAATGGTTCACAAGGTAATGTTTATATATCAGGCGAAGTTATGGTAGGTGCTGAAGATTTTCAAGATTTTACAGGAAAAACTACTGTTAAAAGTGGTGCTGAACTTGTAATAACAAGTGTAATGCCAGAAGTTCAAAATACTCTTTTTAGTCAAGGCGACTTGATTTTTGAAGATAATTCTACTTTAAATTTAATAAATAGTGCCTCTTATTTAGATAATGGTATGAAAAATGATAATATCGTAATAAATGCAGGCGATACTCTAAATCTAAAAATCAACGATAAATCAAAATTAAAATTTATAAATTATGCTAAAAGAGAAGGTAACATTAGTATTACAGAACTAGAATTCAGACAAGATAGCCCTACAAGTTGGACTGTTATAGAAGATGATCTTAATGAAATATATAGACGTACAAGTTTGGCAGATAATTTTAAATTAATAAAAAGATACCCTACTGCACAAGTAAATTATGTTATGTACGATAACACTAATGGAACAATGAATTTAGGTAATACAAACTTAAATGATTTACTTAAAACAATCGAACAAACAAGACCGTCAAAGGAATATTTTTACGACATAAGTAGCGACGAAAATCTTGATACTGGAATCCTATTATATGATGACAATTCAACTGTAATTGTTCAAGGTAATAATAAAACTCTAAATTTTGAAAATAACGCACGCCTAGATTTTGGTAGCCAAACAGGGAAAAATAGAATTGTTTTTAATAATTTGAATATGGAAAATGCTTACCTTGGCCCAGATAGTGAAGGTCAACTTGTGATTAATAATGATTCAGGTAACACAATTACATTAAACAACACAACTATTGATGATAGAAGTTTGAATGGGGGAACAAAATTCACAGGTAATAGTGATATAAATTTTAATGGTGAATATATAAATACACTTAACCGTAGTAATACAAAAGTTCATGTAGATTTGAATGGTGCAACACTTACAAAAAATGGTGCTGACTCATACGCAAATTGGAATTTAAATAGTGGTACATTGAAATATTTAAACGATTCACATTTAGCAAATGGTGGCAACAATTCAATTTATTTCAATGGTGGTAATTTAGACCTTAGAAACAGTATTGCATCAGAAATTCCGTTAGCAAATCTCGGTTTGAGTGCGAATTCAAACATCTATGTTGATGTTGATTTAGCAAACAAAACGATGGATAAATTAACCACAAATAATTTTTCTCATACAGATGGAAAACTAAATGTTGCAGGAATGACCCTTTTGTCTGATGCGAATGATGATGTTACAACAATTAACTTCACAAACGATTCAAACTTAATGGGAAATGTAGAATACACAGGCACTAAAACCGTAGCATATTCTCCAATATTCAAATATAACGTTTCATACGACAACACAAACGGCGATTTTACTTTCTCAAGAGGTAATGGTGGTAGCGGTGGAAACCCAAGCAGTGCCTTCAACCCTGCGATTTTATCAACACCAGTTGCCGCACAAGTTGGTGCATATCTAACTCAATTGAACACTTATGAACAAGCCTTTGCAAACCAAGATATGTTGATGTCAATGACAAACGAGCAAAGAACAGCGATGAAATTTGCAAACAAATTAGCATCAACACAAGGCACAGGCGAAGGCGGAGTTATAACCTTTAGTCCAAATCAAATCCCTGAAGAAGATAAGGGATTATGGTTCAGACCTTTTGCAACTTTTGAAAACGTTGGTTTAAAAAATGGTCCAAACGTAAAAAACATTGGCTATGGCACTTTAGTTGGTGGCGATAGTGGAATTGTTGAACTAAAACATGGTTGGGACGCAATATATTCAGGATACGTTGGTTATAACGGCTCAAACCAATACTATGACGGTGTTAGCGTTACACAAAACGGCGGAACTGTTGGATTAAGCGGAATTTGGTATAAAAACAACTTCTTCACAGGCTTGACTGCAAATGTTGGTGCAAGTGTTGGCGAAGCAAGTACAATGTTTGGCAACGATGAATTTGCAATGCTATCAACTGGTGTTGCTAGCAAAACAGGCTATAACTGGGAGTTGGCAGACGGTAAATTTATTATTCAACCAAGTTTCTTGATGTCATATTCGTTTGTAAACACTTTTGATTATACAAATTCTGCAGGTGTAAAAATAAATTCAGACCCATTACACGCAATTCAAATTGCCCCAGGGTTGAAATTTATTGGCAACTTGAAAAACGGCTGGCAACCTTATGTAAGTTTACAAATGGTTTGGAACTTGATAGACAAAACAAGATTTCACGCAAACAACGTAAGTTTACCTGATATGAGCGTTGACCCATATTTCCAATATGGTGTAGGTTTGCAAAAACGTATCGGCGAAAGATTTACAGGCTTTGGTCAAGCAATGATAAGAAACGGTGGCAGAAACGGTATCGCCTTGCAATTCGGCTTCCGCTGGGCATTGGGCAAATAAAAACAGAATAAAACAAAAAATGCTGAACCTCGAGGTTCGGCATTTTTTATATTAAAAAAGAGCCTTTTACGACTCTTTTTTAGTATTCATCGTTTTCGTATAGCAGTTGTTGATTTTCAGTTTTTGAATTAGTTAAAAAATATAAAAAAGATTAATAAATATCCATTTATTTTTCTTCATGAACCACTTGAAAATTAATAGAAAATAATAAATAATAAATATATGAGAAATATTTTATTATTAATGTCTTTTATATTTATTTTTACATTGCCAGTTTTTGCGATGCCTGGATATAACCCAAATAACAATGAGCCGATTGTTTATGATACCTCATACAATATTGCTTTGAAGAAAAAACTTAAAGATGACTACCATAAAAAATATATTAAAGAAATTTCGCCAAATGAGTTTGTTAGTACAGCACCACTTGATGCGTACTACTGGGAAGTTATAGTACCGTACGATAGACAAAAAAAGAATATGAAAGATTGCCCAATTATTTCAAAGTAATTATTTTTTGTTATATTTTTGAACTGATATTTGCACCTTTTCCATATTGCTAGTTATTATATGCTCGGCAGATGTTATCAAATATGTACAACTTAGAGTATATGCCAAAACTTTAACATTAATGAAAACTTCAATCGGTGTAGATTCTTTTGTTTACCACTTGTAATTTTTTTAAAATAGTTTATAATTAGAATATAAACGGGCGAACGGGAATTGCGATCCCTCCCTCGTAAATTGTTTTGAAAGTTGCCTTTTACGTTATGTAGAAGGCTTTTTTGTTATGTATAAAATCAAAAATAATTTTAAACTTAAATCAGTGTCGATTCTTTTGTTACAGACAAAGGTAAGACACTTGCTAAAGTGCCTAATGCGTTATCGCCAGTCGCTCCCTTTAGTCAAGTGCCTAATAATATTATAAACTATTTAAAAAGAAACTTCAATTCTTCGTTAGGATTGAAATTGTTTCCCAAATCTCCTATAATAGATTTAGAACTTGTTGATGTGCCGTGATGAGCGGTTGAGAACACATCAGCAAGTTTTTTGTTAGTTCTACATCAATTAAAATACATGAGATGTTAATCTTCAATTATGGCAAAATAACAAGCATTAAACAATATGCTTAATTTAAATACATAAAATGTTAATTTTAAGAAAACACCTGAAGTCAATGGTACTAAACTTCCCGACTTAACAGGTGCTAACATTAGTATAAACGATATTAGAGAACTTTTCAACCCTGTATTTAAATACATAAGATGTTATACTTCAATCTGTCGTTAGTGGTTCTGCAACAACAGGAAACTGATTTAAATACATAAAATGTTAAACTTCAATGATTCCAATTCGAGTTCGAAACCACGTTGTTCACATATTTAAATACATAAAATTCAATCATATTGTGAAATTAAAGAAGCAGAATGTCTAATATTTAAATACATAAAATGTTAAACTTCAATATTAAAGGCTATTGAACGTGTTGGCATTATGGTAAAATTTAAATACATAAAATGTTAAACTTCAATTTATTTACAATAAACTGTCGGTACGGCATAAGAGATTTAAATACATAAAATGTTAAACTTCAATGAGAGCCGTTTGTTGAGCAAGCCCCATTGATTTAATATTTAAATACATAAAATGTTAAACTTCAATACATTTCTTTTGTTCCAAAATATTCAAACAATTAATTTAAATACATAAAATGTTAAACTTCAATATTAAACATTATTCTTATATGTTTATCACTATCTTATTTAAATACATAAAATGTTAAACTTCAATGTTTTAGTAAGGTCCACATCACCATATTGACTTGCTATTTAAATACATAAAATGTTAAACTTCAATACATTGGCAAAGGTCTAGTAAATACAAAATCGAATATTTAAATACATAAAATGTTAAACTTCAATACCTGCACCAAGACCACCATGAATACTGTTTAACATTTAAATACATAAAATGTTAAACTTCAATTGCAACCTCTGCAGCCTTTTTAATCGATTTCTTTTTATTTAAATACATAAAATGTTAAACTTCAATACTTACAATCACTTAATCGAAATTGCCGTAAGTGAATTTAAATACATAAAATGTTAAACTTCAATCAAGCGTTTCCTGAATTGTTGCCTATTGAAATTTAATTTAAATACATAAAATGTTAAACTTCAATAACTTTTACTTTATCAGGCGAATTTTTATTTACCTATTTAAATACATAAAATGTTAAACTTCAATAATTTCTTGCATTGGCACAAAACAAGATAGATATATTTAAATACATAAAATGTTAAACTTCAATTTCGATACTTCCACGTGTTAAGCCGATGTTATCCAAATTTAAATACATAAAATGTTAAACTTCAATCTAATGCTTGTGCAAATGCACTATCTGTTTATGTATTTAAATACATAAAATGTTAAACTTCAATCGGAATACTTGCAAACCGCTTGCAACAATTCCTTTATTTAAATACATAAAATGTTAAACTTCAATAAGAAAGCCTATTACAAGTGGAAATATCTATCACTAATTTAAATACATAAAATGTTAAACTTCAATTTTTAAACTTATTAGATTGCAGAATGTCTGGCAAATTTAAATACATAAAATGTTAAACTTCAATTAAAAGGAATAAAAATGAAAAAATGTACCTATGCTGATTTAAATACATAAAATGTTAAACTTCAATAAAAT
>SAMEA104315436__coassemble_1556_pt1 | contig 13058 bp, 7 predicted proteins | sample SAMEA104315436__metabat2_low_PE_046 | metagenome-assembled genome bin SAMEA104315436 (sample SAMEA104315436) | gut metagenome | biome: Monkey gut; feature: monkey-associated habitat; material: faeces | place: China | collected 2013
CTTCAACAAATTGGTCGCGGTGTTAGAAATTATCCCGGTAAAGAATGCTTGTATGTAATTGATGTTGTTGATAATTATGAAGGTAAATTAACACCTTGGAGTTTTAACTCTCTATTTAAGATAGCTGCATATTCTGATTTCGCAGGTGTAATAAATAATAACTTCGATTACTTAAATATTCTTGGTTTGACTGAACAAGAAGTTGCAATGCAAGAAATAGATGTTTTCACTTTTGAAGAGAAATATAAAGATTATAAGTCTCTTGAACAAACTGCAAGAGATTTGTTTATTGGAACTAATACTCTTGCAAAATGGGTAAAACAAACGCCTAGTTTTTCAAGCCTATCATTACCTATTGGAAATAAGCTTATGCCATATTTTTCTTCTCAAGATATAGCTAATATTAAACAAGCGAAGCAACTAAAAGAACACAACGAAAACACTATTTTACAAGACTTTGTAGATTTTATTGATGAAAATACTTTGACATATTCTTTTAAACTGATTTTTATGCTTGGAATGCTAAAATTAGCTGATAAAGAAGGTGAAGTTAATATCGATAAACTTCTTGACTATTATATAGAATTTTATAAAAATAGATTAGATAGAAATCTTCAGGTAGATAGAAAAGGCTGTGTCTTTGATTATAATTTTTTAAGTGATAGGACAAAAGTGAAAAAGAGTTTGCTTGAAAATCCATTTGAAAAATTTGAGCGTAAAAGATTTGTATATTTTAGTAAAGACTTGAATATTTTATCTTTCAACCCTAATTTATGGGAAAAGATGACAGGAGAAATAAAGCAAGATATAATAAATAAAGAAAATAAATTTTTGATAGAATACTATAAAAATATGGGAGGTGTTTAATGGTTTTTGAAAATTATTGGAATGAAACCCATAAAAAATATTCTACAGGTAAACCTGTTTATGATAGTTGGCTAGATAAGTATGCTTTAATTTTGGAAAAAATAAAAACACCAATTTTAGACCTTGGTTGTGGTTCTGGGAATGACACCTTATATTTAACAGAAAAAGGATTTAGCGTTATTGCTTGTGATTATTCAGATATAGCACTTGAACAAGTAAACCAAAACATTAAAAATGTAAAAACTATAAAATTAGATATTTCACTACCATTACCTTTTGAAGATAATGCTTTTGATTTAATTATTGCAGATTTAAGTTTACATTATTTTGATGAGAAGACAACAAAAAATATAATGAAAGAAATTAAACGAATATTAAAGCCAAATGGGAATCTTCTTGCTAGAGTAAATTCAATATCCGATTTGAATTATGGTGCAGGCCAAGGACAAAGATTAGAAGAAAACTATTACTTTGTAGATGGGTATAATAAAAGATTTTTCTCAGAAAATGATGCAGAAAAATTTTTCTCAATCATTGGAAAGACTAATATCAAAGAAACAGAAATGTTAAGATATACTAAACCCAAAAAAGTAATAGAAATTAATGTACAAAAAGAAATGTAAAAATAGCATTAGGAGGTAACTCCTAATGCTATTTTGTTTATGTATTAGTCTATTTCTAAATTGCTAAAATCAAAAAGCTTACTGTCAAAGAATTCTTGCATGCTCATTCCTAATTCGCGAATAATTAATGCCATATTTTTAAAATTAGGTGTTTGATATTTGCAATTTAATATATCTGTGAGAGTACTATGATATAAACCTGTTTGTTGACCAAGTTTGTATTGTGTCATTTTCTTATCTTTTAAAACTTCTCTTACTCTTAATGCGAATGCTTGATTTAATTTCATTTATTACTCCTGTATAGTGTTTTTCAATATATACATTTTACCCTATATATAGGGAAGAACTATTTAAGGAAAAACGGACTATTTTGTTTTATTTTTTATTTTTTGTGTTATAATAGGTATGGAAAACCCGAAATAACATAAAAGGAGATTAGTAGGTGTGCTTTTAAATAAAACGAAATTTGAAAAATCGAAACCAAAAATAGGAAAGATTATATTAAGCTTAAATTCAACTACTTGTTGTTTTACAGGACATCGTCCACAAAGTTTGCCTTGGAAATTCAACGAACAAGACGAAAGGTGTTTAAAAATGAAAGAGCAACTTAGGAATGAAATAATTAAAGCAATAAAAAATGGATATACGACATTTATTTCAGGTATGGCGCTGGGTTTTGATATGATTTGTGCAGAAATTGTTTTGGAACTGAAAAAAACATATTCATTTATTAAACTTATTGGAGCAATTCCATGCAAAACTCAGGATAAATTATGGAATGAAAAAGATAAACAAAGATATAGGTCTTTGCTTACACAATTGGATAGTATTCGTTGTATCTATGATGATTATATTGGACCAGAATGTATGTTGGAACGCAATCGTTTTATGATAAATAATTCTTCACTTGTAATAGCTTTATTTAATGGAACAAATGGTGGAACAAAGAAGACTTTGGATTATGCAAAAGAGCGTGGAGTAAAAACTGTGGTTTTGGATTAAATCGCCTTATTTACTAAAGAAACGACAGTTTTGGATGTTTGAAATGGAATATTTGTCGTTTCAAAAAATCAAAATACAAAAAATTTGCAAAATTATATAAAAATGATACAAAAACAGATAAATTGTGATATAATGCCTTTAGGAGAGTGTTGATTATGTCAGATAAAAGGCTATTATGTTTGTATATAATAAAAATATTACAAAAATATACCGATGACAATCATAGCCTAACTTATTCAGAAATTAATAATAAACTACAACTTGAATATGGACTAACTGCTGATGTAAAAACAATTGCTTCTTATATAATAGCATTACAGAACTTTGGAGTTGATGTAATGAAAAAAGGAAATAATGGTTGTGCTTTAATAAGTAGGAATATCGATAAAAGTGAACTATCTTTTTTGGTAGATGCTATTTTTTCATCAAAATCTATAAGTGCAAAGCAAGCTAATAATTTAATAGAATCATTGATGGTGGATTGCAGTATTTACGAAAAGAAAAGGTATGACTATATTTATAAAATTGAAGATGTCAATCGATACAATAATAAGGAATTTTTTTATACTATAGACACTATAGGCAGAGCTATAGAACAAAACAAAAAAATCAGCTTTTGTTATAATGAAATTTTGTCAAATAAACTTTTAAAGGGAATACAAAGAGATAAAACATTTATAATAAATCCATACTTCATGATAAACAATAACGGAAAGTATTATTTGGTTTGTAACTATGATAAGTATGATAATTTATCTAATTATAAAATAGAGTCTATTTCTAAAGTAAAGATAATAGATGATGAAATTAAGCCGTTGTCAAAATTAAAAAATTCAGAGGATTTTAATATAGCTTCTTATATCAATGAGCATATATATATGTTTGCTGGGAATACAACACAGATAACTATAATGCTAGATAATCCTAAGGCTATTAATTATGTTATAGAATGGTATGGTAACAATGCAAGAATAAAGGAAAATGATGAAGGCGTTTTTGCGACATTGAACACTAATGAACAGGCTTTTTTATATTGGGCATTGCAATATGGACAAAGTATAAAAATTGTTAAGCCACAAGAAATAAAAGCAAAATATATATCCATGTTAAAGGAAATTGTTGATAAGTATCCAAAATATGAGGGAGATATGCATGAATAGTGAAAAATTTGATGAAAATTTTGTTAATTGGCTAAGGGATCAAAATTTATCATTAAGAACAATAAATAATTATATTAATGCCATAAAAAAAATAAACAAAGATTATGGTTATGATGGTTGTAATTATTTGGATTTCATTAATATTGTAAAACAAGATAAGAGTTTTGAAAGTTTAAATAATACATATCATAATACATTTAGTTGTGCAATGAGTAAATATTTGCAATTTTTAAATGGGAAAGCGATAGAAAGCCAAGTTGGTGAAAAATCCATAAATAAAATTGAATATAGTGACAAAATTAAAGTATTACAACCAAATTCAAAAATAGAAAACTTATCTTATACAAAGCCAAAAGAATTTAGATTTTTTAATGAAATTTATACAATAAATAATTGGGCAGATTACATTGTAACTCTTACTAGATGTCTAATAAGGCAAAATCCAAATATTAATATTATTAATTTTAAATTTTCACAGAGTCAGAGGGTCCTATGGTCTAGTGCGGGTTCTGAGTTCATAGCTCCCAAACAAGTCATGGATAATCTTTTTTTAGAAACAAACTACAGTGGAACAGCAATTTGTAAAATGTCTATTGAGTTACTTAAATTTTATGGTATAAACAATGATGATTTTGAACTAAAATATATCGAAAAAGAAACTCGACTTAGTGAGATAGACTGGAATGAAGTAAGTAATAATCAACTAACAAAATATTCTTATTGTATACCAATAAAGGTAGATGTATTTGGAGTTGATAATTATGTTAATTCTTGGTTAGATGCCATGTATTTTATATGTAATGCATTAATTGATAATGGTTATAAAGTGGATAATGGTTTTTCTTTTATAAAAAATGAGCCTGCTGAATATGATAAAGATCATTATGGGACAAAATTATTAAACAATAACAAATATTTACAAATTCCATATGTTGTAAGTACGATACTAAAATACATTTTAGTACTGCTAAAGTGTAACAGTATTGGTTATAATGAGTGTCATCTTTTTTATAAAGATAAAGCAGAAAAGAAAGAGGTTAATATCGATAAAAAACGAGGTTTTAGTCACGATAGTTTATCAGAACTTGAAAAAGAACAATTAAGGAATTGCTTTATTAATCACTTTAAACATGGTTATAAAATTGGAAGTATTATAGATTTTAAAAGACTAGTAAATTATTACTCATCTGATTTTTCTAATGTAATAAAAATTTCGCAGGAAGAAGTTGAAAATTTACTATTAACAACTTCTGTAAAAATAGAAGACAGATTAATAGATGAAGAGAATATAATTGAAAAGTCAATTATTGATGAAATTATTAACTACATAGATGAAAAATTTAATAACAATTATTTTATGTTATATTATAAAGATGTTTATGAGCGATTTAAAGAAGAGCTCATCAGTACAAATATCTTAAATGAACAAATTTTAAAAGAATATTTAAGCAAGAAATTTGCTAATAAATATAATTTTGAAAAAACTTATTTTCAAAGCAATAAGAATTTAATTGATCTCAAATCCGAAATAAAAAAATATCTTGATACTATTTACGAACCAATAACTGTTCAACAGATTAGAAATTTATTTATTGGTGTTTCGGAAGAAAAAATTAAGCAGATTTTAAATCTTGATAATGATTTTATAAACGTTGGTAAAAACACTTATCTTTCTATTAAACAATTTAAATATAATGAACAAGATTTGCAGAAGGCTTTAAATTTAGTTGAAGAATTGATACAGAGAGAGCAGTTCGCACTAAGAGATAAAGTTATAGACATGTTAACAAAAATGTGCCCACTTTTGGTTTCAGATAATTTAAATTTTGGGGACTCCGGAATTTGTAAATCTTTAGAAATATTATTCAACAACGATATAAAATTCCGTAGATACGTGTTTATTAAAGAAGGGCAAGAATTTGCATTTTCTAAATTGTTGTATAATACATTTACAGGAAATGAAGAAATTACTATACAACAACTTCAATCAGTTTCAGATGAAATGGGAATTAAGCTATCAAAATATTATTTAGTAGACATTTTAAATGAGTATATCCGGATTGATAAAGATAAATTTATAAAAAAGAAATTGATAGAATTTGACGTGCTGGCTATTGATGAATTGTTGACAAAATTTACATCTGATTTAGGTTATATATCTTTTGATGAAATTAGTAACTATTCTCAATTTCCTAATGTAGGATATAACTGGAATAAATTTTTATTAGAGAGTTATATTCAAGGCTACAGCGCTCAATTTATGGTGGAAAGCGATTCAAATTCTGTAAATAAAGTAATAGGATTTATTGTAAACAAAAAAATTAAAACGAAAAATTTTGATGAATTTTTAGAAAAAGTTTTGATTGATTCAAATATTAAATTCAAAAATAAAGAAGAGATATTAAGTTATTTATTTGACATTAAATTAATTGGTAAAAGACGCTATCAAAATATTGACACAATAGCGCAAAGGATAAACGTATAGAATAGAAGGAGAAAAAAATGTACTCATACGAATGGGATCGTACAACTGGTGGATATATTTTAACAAACTCAGAATTGAAATTTAGCAAGGAGCCTAGGCCGGTATACTATCAAGAATTGGACATATTGGGGTTCGATAAATATTGGAATTATAAGAAGGATGATAAATATCCATATATGTGGGCAGAGAGTAATTCTTATTATTATAAAGGAAATTTAGTCGCTAAAATAAGAGGTGGATCATTATACACAAAACCGGAATTAGAGATACTTGACAACAATCCGGATGAAAAGGGTGTTTTGCAATTTGTTGATATCCCTAGTATGGTTGAAAAAAATAAGTATATTATGGATACTTTAGTTAATTCAACAATTAAAAGGGCTTACAATACGTACATTGAATATAAAAATAAAATTGATGTTTTTTATGTTGCATTTAGCGGGGGGAAGGATAGTATAGTTCTTTTAGATATTATTCAGCGAACTTTGCCACATAATGAGTTTAAAGTTATTTTTGGTGATACAAAAATGGAAAATCCTGATACATACAGACTAGTAGATAAAGTAGAAAAAGAATGTAAAGAACAAGGAATAGAATTTCTTCGGGCAACATCTCATTTAAACACAAGTTCTTCATGGTTGGCATTCGGTTATCCATCACAAAAATTGAGATGGTGCTGTGCTGTACACAAAACAACACCACAAATAAATTTGTTGAGAAAAGTTTTAAATAAACAAAATTTTAAAGGGATGGCATTTGTTGGTGTAAGACGAGATGAAAGCATAATGAGATCAAAGTATGAAACGGTAAGCGAAGGAGAAAAACATGAAGGGCAATACAATTTCAATGTTATAGATGATTGGAATTCTGCAGAATTATTTTTATATATTTTCGGGAATAAACTGCTTATTAATGATAGTTATAAGAAAGGTAATAGTCGAGTTGGGTGTTTAATGTGTCCAATGTCATCCGGAAAACATGAATACATGAAAAGAGTTTGTTATCCCAAAGAAGTTGATTATTTTATAGATTTGATAAAAAAATCTTCTAATAGAAAATTTGAAACAGAAGAAAAGGAAAGAGAATTTATTGAAAATGGTGGCTGGAAGGTAAGAAATAATGGTAGAGATTTAAAAGTCCCAGATGCAAAATATGAAGAGTGTTTAATAGGAGATTCATTATTCATTTATACAATAAAGAATAACCAATGGAAAATATGGCTAAAAACTTTAGGTGAGTGTCGTTCAGAAGATAACACAAATTACAGATTACTTTTTATGCCGCATAATCAACCAGTAGCAGAATATAATTTTTCTGTACATGAAGAAAACAACAGATTAAAGTTTGTTATTAAGATCAATTCAAAAACCAAAATTGATATAAAATTTTTATCGTTATTTAAATCTTGTTTAAAAAAATCTTCTTATTGCTTGGGATGTAGAGAATGTGAAGCAAATTGTGTAAATGGTTGCATTTCGATGGAAAAAGGATTAAGAATTGAAAATTGTCAACATTGTTTCAAATGTCACAACGTTGATAGTGGGTGTCTGGTGTATAATTCAGTTAAGATATTAAAAGGAGTAGAGAGAAAAATGAGCCTAGATTGTTATTTAAGTTTTGGTGTAGAAAAAGAATGGGTAGAAAAATATTTAAAATACAAAGAAGAGTTTTGGAAGTCAGAATATAACGATTTGGGGTCGATGAAAATAACAGCCCTAAAACGCTTTCTTAGAGATTCAAAATTGAAATTAGAAATAGACAAGTCGGATGATGTAGCAATTGAAATGAATAAAATATATGATCAACAAAAAATGAACACATTAGATTTTTGGTCTTTAATGTATGTTAATTTGGCTTATTCTCCACAAATAAATTGGTTTATTAATAACACAACAATAAATGAGAGATATATTGTAGATGAATTGAAAGAAAAAATTGGCGATGGAAGTAGTGCTGGAACGATATCAAATATTATATCTTCATTAAAAAATCTAATTTTAAAAACTCCACTAGGGAGAGACGTTAATATTGCTTCATGTGAAATGAAGGGGAATAAACTGGAATCAATAACAAGATTAAAATCAAGGAATATAAATCCATTAGTGGTATTGTATGGATTGTACAAGTTTGCAGAGGAATGTGGAGATTATTACCAGTTTACTCTTAGTAGATTATTTAATTTTAGTTTGGATAGTAATGGTGTCAGCCCTGCCCAAATGTTTGGATTTGATTATGATGAATTGCAAAAGATGCTATCAGGATTATCAATTAACTATCCAGAATTTATCAACACATCATTCACATTAGATTTAGATAATATTACTTTAAGGAAAGATAAAACATCTTTGGATGTTTTAAATCTTATTTAGGAGAGATATATGAAGTATCGTGATTATTTTAGTATAGATAAAGATTATTTGCCAACGGTAAACCCTGAGGCATTAAAAACAAAAGATAAGGATTTTTGGAAAACATTTTATCCACATAAAACATTTGTAAAATTACTAAATGATGTAGAAAGTGTTCTCTCAAGAAAAAAGAAACAATCAATATGGGTTGAAGGTGCATACGGTACAGGTAAATCTCATGCTGTTCTTACTTTAAAAAAGATATTAGACTCATCAGAAGAGGAGATGAGATCGTACTTTGAAAGGTATAAAGATAATTTATCCGAGGATTTGTTTAACAAACTACAAAATATAAAGAATCAAGGGTAAATTTTAACAATTCATAGATATGGATCTTCTGGAATAACCAGCGACAATCATTTAATAGTCGCTTTACAAGAAAGTATTAAACTTGCAATGAAAGAGCAGGGTATAGAAGACAATGCCGAAGAATCTCTGAAAGATTGTATTATAAATTGGTTATCAGATACAGATAATAAGTCATATTTTGATAATTTAATTAAAAACAAATATTCTTATAAGTTTGATGGGGATACGGTTGATACATTATTGAATAAGTTACGAACATTTAGTGGGGATAATATAATTTCATTAATTAATAAAATATTTTTTGTCGCCGATGAAGTTGGTATTACTGCAATGAAGTTAGATATTAAGGGCTTGTGTTCATGGATTAGCAATGTTATAAAAAATAACAATTTGAAAGCAATAGTATTCATTTGGGATGAGTTTACAGAATATTTTAACAAAAATAAACAAGCTCTTACTGGATTTCAGCAACTAGTGGAATTAAGTAACACACAACCTTTTTATATGGTTATCGTTACACATAAGTCTGAAGCTTTATTTCACGATACAGACAGCGATAAACAAAAAATATTGGACAGGTTTGTTCAACCTACATGCAATATTGAATTGCCAGAAAATATGGCTTTTCAATTGATGGGTGCTGCATTAAAAAAGACATCAGATGAAAATAAGCTAAAAGAGTGGCTAATGTATGCAAACGATTTAAATAGTAATCTATCTACTTCTAAAAAGCTTGTAATAACTGCTGCAAATATAACAGAAAAGGAATTATATGATATTTTACCAATCCATCCATATACGGCATTATTATTAAAATACTTGTCAACGGCATTTGAATCAAACCAAAGAAGTATGTTTGATTTTATTAAAAATGATATGGGTGATGAAATAAAAGGGTTTCAGTGGTTTATAGATAATTATGGTCCTTTAGATTCATGGCCTTACTTGACTATTGATATGTTGTGGGATTTCTTTTATGAAAAAGGAAAAGAACATTTGGCGAGCGATATTCGCATAATTTTGGATTCTTATAATAGATTGTCAAAAAATAATTTAACAGAAGAAGAAAATAGGGTATTTAAAACTATTTTACTTTTACAAGCTATATCAAATAGGGTTGGTGATAGTGTGGAAGTGCTAACGCCGAATGATAAAAATTTAAGCAATGCTTTTGACGGAACAGAATTGGAAAATAATGCGATTTCTATAGCTGAAAGATTAGTTAAATATGGTTGTATATTCAAAAAACCAAATGGGATTAATAAATTTCAATATTCTTCTATTATTGCGAGTGGGGATTCATCTGCAATTGAAAAGGAAAAACAAAAATTAAAAGATAGCAAGAAAACTCAAGATTTTATAATAGAAGGTGGATTAGAAGATTCATTAAATTTTTCTTCTTACTTAAAACTAAGGTTTCCTAAAAAATGTGCAACAATTGATAATTTTAAGAAAGTATTTTTAGATGCTAAGTCATCGCCTAATATGAGTGGAATTAATGTAGTTGTTACTTTTGCTAAAGACGATAGTGAGGCAATTGCTCTTAGAAAACAAATTTCTGAAGCGCAATTTGACGAAAATATAATTGTTATTGATACATCTACAACTGTACTAGGTGGAGATTCGCTTGAACAATACTTTGACAATTCATCAAATGCGGCATATCAAAGGGGAAAAGATAATGGGCTTGCATCTGATTATGATAGAAGGGCATCTGAGGTATTGAGAAAATGGAATGAAAGGATATCAAAGGGCGAGTATATTTTGCACACAAATCAATGTGTACAAGGTAAAAGGCTCTCAAATTATGACGAGTTAATAAATGAATTAAAAGATATTAATTTGAAAAGATATCCATTAGGTTTGGAAAATTTCAAAGTAATTGAGAATTTATATACTTCTTCGACTTTATTAGTAGGTGCCCAATGTGGCATTAGACAAGAGACAACAGGTACATTTAGGGCGACAGTAGATGTTAATAAACTTGAAACTAATTTGGCTGGGGCATGGCGATTGCCTGAAGGAGAAAAATATTGGGAAGACAAGCCTAATTTACTTATTTCTAAAATCAAGATGAGAATAGAACAAGAGATAAATAAATGTTTTGAAGAACAAGGTAATATCGGAATATCACATTTGTATGATATATTGAAATCAAAACCATTTGGATTTATGCCTTGCAATTTAACAGCTTTTATGATGGGATTTTTATTAAAAGAATATGCAACTCCTGCATATAGATGGAGCGATGGCAATTTAAGTGATAACATGAGTGAAGCTCATTTAAAAGATATGATCAAGGAGGTAATTGATTTACAGATTAATAACAATCCTAGATATAAAGAAAAATACATAAAAAAAATGACTGCGGAAGAACGTAAATTTATTGAAGTTACTGCTGGTATATTTAATATTCCTGAATTTAAGTGTAATTCAATTGAGCAAGTTAGAGAAGGAGTTAGAGATAAATTAAAGGATCTAAGCTTCCCTTTATGGACTTTAAATTATGTTTTTGATGGAAAGAATATTTTAACAGATGCTTCGACTTTGTCCAAAATAATAGATTCATACTGTGGAGTCGCAAATTCCAAAAATTATTCAACTTCAAATACTCAATCAACAGAATTGGATATAGCGTTGTCAATTGGCAAAGAATGCATACAAAATGAACAAATAGAGAATGATCTTAAATTATTAATATCGCGAGATAATTGCAGACATGGAATGCAGAAATATTTAGAAGACTACAAAAACGGCATTTTAATAGATTTGGCAAATCAAATAAATGATCATGATGATTATTTAAACTTATTAAAGGCAAAATTTGATGCTGCCGATGCTAATTGGGTTTGGAATAAGGATACAGTAAATAAACAAATTGATGAGCTAATTTTGGAATATTCCATTGTAGCAGAAAGTTACGATTATTCTATACATACAAATTCTTATAATAAATGTATTATGGAATGGAAAGATAAGGTTCAATCAATAAAAATACCATATGACTTGTTAACTTTGAATGTTAATGAAAACTTAAATACTTTTCTTACTATTTTGTACGAAATTAAGAGAAATGGAGAACTTGATTCTTTCAATAAAGAGAAATTTTTGAAATGCTTAACAACAACAAAAGAAGATTTTAATAATTTGTGTACAAATCAAAATGAAATTTTCAAAAAAACTTGTTTAACAATGTTAGAAGGGCTTGAAGAAGAACACATAAACAATATTTTTAGAGCATTACCAAACAATGGCATATTTTTGCAAAACAAATCAGAGTTTGCTGAAAAAGTTGCACAAACTCGAGATGACTATATTTCTCATTTAGGAAGAGAAAAACTTAGGAATCTTTGGAAGTTTAAGACTGATAGTGAGTCTCCAAGAGATTGGTCTGAAAAATATGTAACGCCTATTTTATGTATGATGGAGGATGAGGACGAATCTTATGCAAAGGAAATATTCAATATCTTACTAAAGGTTAATCCTGATTCGCGAGAAGTTGAAAGGGCAACAAAATTTATTAATGAAAAAATGCAAAAGGATTGGTTGAATAACAGAGAAAACCAGGACAAATGTTTTATGATGAAAATAGCAAAAAATTATGCGGTTGTATGTGATAGTGCTGATGAAATTAGAAATATGTTAAAGGCATATGTTTCTAACGATGTGTATGATTGGTATCCAAATATCGTTGTCGAGAATAAGGTCAAGGATTATGCTGAAAAGCAATATAAGAAGGGAATAAACCAAAAGGCAATAGAAAAAATAAAGAGCATGGATTCTGAAAAACTAAAAAAATATTTAATTGATTTAGTAAAAGAAAATGTAAATGTTGGAATAGAAATAATAAACGATAAATAGGAGGAAATATGGAGAGTAAAGCAATTGATTGTGTAAAGGACTATCTTTATGAAAGTACGTTAAATAGCTCGTTATTTATTGATATTGAAAACACAAGAGACTATAACGAATTTGTAAAGAATATTGGGGATATAAAGATAAAAATTGTAAAATTATCATCATTTTGCCTAAATAATGACTCTTGTCCCAATATGGAAAATTTTTATAATTATATAGAAAATAATAATGAGAGTATGTTAGTATTAGGGTTTTCACAATATTTTAAATTTATCGATGAGGATGAGCTGTTAAATCAAATATCGATTGCTTCTTCAAAATCCCTAAAAAATAAATGCGTGTTTTT
>SAMEA104315436__coassemble_1558_pt1 | contig 13049 bp, 9 predicted proteins | sample SAMEA104315436__metabat2_low_PE_046 | metagenome-assembled genome bin SAMEA104315436 (sample SAMEA104315436) | gut metagenome | biome: Monkey gut; feature: monkey-associated habitat; material: faeces | place: China | collected 2013
CCCCATTTAATAATGTAATAAAGGCTTTGATAACTTTTTCGTTCCCATTTTTAGGTTGTTATGGCGTTATAGCGAGATGTTATTCTGTCGGAATAATGTTGTTGTTCATTTTGGCATCAATGAATGATGTTAAATTAAAATATCCAAAAACTTATGCGACTGTTTTAATTCTTTGTGCAAATACGAGTGTAATGGCTTTAATCGGTGCAAGTGCTTTTGGTTTGATGTTTATTTATGATTTATTTAAACAAAAAGGCTTAAGCAAACGTGATTATATTTGGATTTTTGCGATTTTGTCGATTGGTGCAATTCTTATTTTTTACCAATTGTTCAATATGGACTATTTAATTCCAATTACGAGCAACAGAAAGTTTCATATAAGCATAAAACTTTTTAGAAATGTTTTTGTGTATAACAATTTGTGGATAAATTTATTGCTCTTGGGTATTTTTTCTTTGCCAATTTTTAAATATTTGTTCAGCAAAAAATCGACTTTATTTTTCGTAAGTTATACGTACTTTTTGCTTTTGATGTTTGTAACTGCTGTTTATGGCGGATATTTTTGGCATTCGTATTTCTTCTATATCTATTTGATAATTTCTTTTTGGCTTTGCAACAAAAATGAAGTAGTAGAAAATGTTTCGAAAAAACTTGCAGTCGTTGCTTTTGGGCTAATTTCTCTTATCTTAATTTTTCATAAAGCAACTTTGAGCGAACAATTTTTTGTTTTTGGCGATAAAAATGCAAAGAATTTTCTTGAAATTATTCAAAAAGATACAAATTTAAACTCTGCTCAAATAATTCAAAATGACGGATTAATAATGAGTTTAAGACCGTATTCTGCAAAAAATGATTTTACGTTGAAAACTCATTGTGGATTTGATAGGTATGACGTTTCGCTTTTAAACGGTGATGATAAACTTTGTGCGGTAAAAAGAACAGTTGAACAAGCAAAACGAAATCCAAATGCGATAAAACAAATCGTAGAAAGTTCAAATAAAGATACTTATACGTTTATGGATTTGAGCGAATATAAAACCGATAAAAATTTATATAAAATTTCAGCAAATGGATATTTTATATACTTTAAAAAATATAAATGTTATGATAGATATTGTTTTTGGAAAATTGAAATAGATGATTAAAGAATTTATAAAAAATAATAAATTGGCGACTTGTAGCATGCTGTTGTATGCGATTATAACTTTAGCAAGGTTATTTACTCATACTCCTTGGTTTGATGAGGCTCATGCTTATACTATCGCCGAACAGTTGAATTTTATTGATATTATAAAATATGTCAAAAACGAGGGACATTTTTTTGTTTGGCAAACTTTATTGTTGCCATTTGCGAAATTGCATTTGTACCCATATCCGATGTTGATTTTGAATTGGCTTTTTTGCACTCTTGCTTTGATTTTGATGTGGTGGAAATGCCCAATTGATAATAGATTAAAAGTTTTGATAACTTTTTCTTCTCCAATTATTTGGTGTTACTCACTAATCGCAAGATGTTACTCTGTCGGTATTTTGTTATTATTTTTGCTTGCGTTTTTGTATGATAAAAAATTGCAATACCCAAAAACTTACGCATTTTTGCTAATTTTGTCGGTAAATACAAGCCTTGTGGCTTTGTTTGGTACAACGGCTTTTGGAATATTATTTTTGTATGATTTATTCAAATCTAAAAAAATGGATTTGAAAAATAATATCGCAATTGCAGGTATTTTGTCTTTTGGGGCGATTTTAATAATCTATCAATTGTTGAATATTGGTTATTGGGAGTCTACAGTCGGACATAGAACCTTGCATTTGAGTGTAAAAATTTTTAGAAACACTTTTGTTTATAATCGTTTGTTGCCAAATTTAATGTTTTTGGGACTTTTTGCCGTTCCGATTTTCAAATATTTTTGGCAAAATAAAAAAGTTTTATTTTTCTATACTTTTTCAAGTTTCTTTTTGCTAGTTTTAGCAACAGGTGTTTATCCTTGCCACTATTGGCATACATATTTCTTTTATATATTTTTGATTATCGCATTTTGGCTAATGGGTGATGAAAATTTCTCTGGTAATTTGAAAAGAAATGCCCTTATATCTTTTGGTATAATGTCCTTTGTCCTAGTGTTTCACACTCCGCAAATGCCAAATTATTCGTTTATTTATAAAAGTTATACAAAAGATTTGTTGAAATTTATTGAAGCAGATTCAATTTTGAAAAATGCTCAAATAATTCAAAACGACGGATTAATTTATGAAATGTCGCCATATTCTTACGGAAAAAGTTTTAAAATCAAAAATTACTGTCATGTTGAGGATAATACAGAATATGATTTGTGGAATATTTCAACCCAAATTTGTCCGATAGAAAATGCAATGTGGCAGGCTCGCAAACACCCTGAAATTTTGCGTAAAATCGTTGATGATAATACTTACACATACATTAAGGAAAGTAAGTTAGAAACAATAAATAAAAAAGTTTTAATCAATACTCAAAATGGTGATTTTTTGTTTGAAAAATATAACTGTTTTAAAGAATATTGTTTTTGGAAAATTACTGTAAAATAATTTGTAACAATTGTAATAAAAATTCCTTAAAACTAGCAATAAAAAAGATTTTCATGCTTTAAATAATGTATAAAAGTGTGTAAAAATAGAGGCGAATTGTGAAAATTAATCCAATCACAAGTAATGTTGTTAGTTTTAAACAAGCAAAAAATGTCAATGCTAGACCAAATTTGAATTACGCATCTGATGTCGTAAGTATTAATAAAAATACAATAGGTATAGAACGTCAAGGTAAAAATCTTCACGTTTCTTTTACTGGTAATTTTGCAAACCCTGTCGATACCGGTATTCAATTTAAAATTGCAGGTGTAACTCGACATCAAAAAGGTATGGGCGGTGCTCATGCAATGGCAACTGATGATAATTTAGTTCAATTAGCAAAATCTGACTGGAAAGATGGTCAAAAATTAAATTATGCGTTCGATGAAGAAACAAAAACTATAAAATTAAGCGATCCAAAATTTGGCGAAATTGGTACTGTTCCAACTCCTGTTGCTGAAAGTTTTATGAATGTTATAAACACAGACAAAGATAATTTTCAGTTTGAATTAACAAACGTTACAGGTGGTGTAACTTCTGATTTTCCAATTATCGCAGCAAAAGCAAATTTAAAATATATCGGCAAAGATGAAAAAGTAAAAGAAAATGCTCAAAAATCTTTTAATGCTTTGATTGATTCAAGAGATACAAAGGTTTCAACTTCTGTTTCAACTTATCAACCAAACTTCTCACCAAAACAAGTTTTAGAAAAAATCTTTGATGTTGAGGGTAAAAGAAACGGTTTAGGCGAAGTTAGAAAAATTAAAGATGCCGTTGATACAATTGTAAAAGAAATTCAAGACCCTAAAAACAAAAATATCTTAGTTTTAGGTCATTGTTCACCTGATGGAGATACTGTTGGTTGTGTAATTGGTATGTCATCTGCTTTGAAAGGTGCTTATCCTGATAGACACGTAGACTGTGCAATTGATGATGATATTCCAAACTCTTTCAATAGAGTTCCTGGGGTTGAAGATATTAAAAGACCTTTTAATCAAAAGGCTGTAAACTCTGTTAAAAAGAATATCGAAATGCTTGAAAAAAGCACAAATCCGCTTGCTCAAAAACAAATCGAAAACTTAAATAAAGAATTGGCACGTTTGACTGACAAGTCAAAAATGTTTGACCCTGATACAGTTGACGGAAAAGATGCAAAAAAATATGACCTTGTAATTATGTTAGATACTCCTACTCAAGGTCGTTCAAGTCGTGCATTTAAAAATTATTTTGAAAACGCAGGTAAAACAATTTTTATTGACCACCACCCACTAAAACAAGCAGAATGGGCAACTTCAAAAGAAACATTAGGCTTTGATATGGGAAAAGCAATTCAAGACAAATTGGCTTTGGTAGTTGATTCTGTTCCTGCTGCAACCCAATTGGTTACTGTAATCTGCGAAAAGGCTGGCATGTTGGGTGAAATGTTTAAAAATTCTGCAGAAAATGCTAAGAAATTCGTTGCAGGGATAATTACAGGTACTCAAACAGATACTTGCGGTTACAAAAACCAAGCAAGTTATCACCCAAGCGAAGCAAGACTTCCACAATCTCAAAAAGCAAATTATTATCCTGAAGGTATGTCTAATTATTTGATTAACGAATTAGACGGTGATATCGACAAAAAATGGATGAGAGAAAATCTTTTCTATGAATTGCCAAATAATCCGATTACAAATAACTTAGGACCAAAAGATGCTGTTTTAAAAATGGCATTAAGAGGTCGTGAAATGTACCCTGAAATCGGTTTAGGCATAATGAAAGTAAATTATGCGGTTATGGAAAATATCTTGAATGAGGCTAAAAAACAAGATAGCAACGTTCAAATGACAGATGTTTATAACGCATTTAAAAATAGTGAAGTTGTTTCTGCTCTAAAAGCAAATCCACAATTCTCTAAAACAAATCCAAATCCTGTAACAGATGCGGAAAAAGCCGCAGAAACTTATCGTTCACCTTATGATAAAGATAGAGTTGCTGTATTTATGGCTCAAAATCAAGTTGAGGGTTCAATTAACAAGTTCTCTCAAATTGCAGATAAAAATATGATTAGTTTTTCATTCCGTTCAGGCGGTCAATCTAATGCCGCACAAGTTCTTGCAACAGTATTTGGCGGTGGCGGACACGCAGCAGCAGCAGGGGCTAATATTTCAATGAAAGGCTTGGATTTCAAATCTAAATTGGTTGTAAAAGTAAACGGTCAAGTTGCAAATGATGCAAAAACAATTTACGATGCTGCAAACAAAAATGTTGAAGTTTCAAACAATAACAAAATCAATTTTAAAGATAAATCAAGAATGATGAACAAAATTGAAATCGAAATGTCGCAAGACGGAAACGGTAGAACTTGTTCAGAAATCATCAGAGATGTTCTCGGTGAAATGAGAAAAACTCAACCAGCACAACCTCAAAGAACTTACGGCGGTAGAGCATATTAGTTTTGTTAAAGTATAAATATTTTATGAAAAAGTTTTAGTACATAGTGCTAAAACTTTTTTATTGTAAAATAAGAGTATGCAAAAAAATATTTGGACAAAAGTTGGTTTTATTTTTTCAATTAGTTTGTGGTGTGTGATAACATTAATTAGGATTTTTCACCACGCACCTTGGTATGACGAGGCACATGCTTGGGCAATTGCTCAAGATTTGAATATTTTTGAACTTTTTAAATTTTTAAAAACTGAAGGTCATACTTTTCTTTGGTATGTTTTGTTAATGCCTTTTGCAAAAACTAATTTTATGTACCCTTATTCAATGAAGTTGTTGAATTGGGTGTTCTGTTTTAGTGCTTTGTTGATTTTTTGGCTAAAAGCACCGTTTAATAATTGGGTAAAATTTTTCGTAACTTTTGGATTTCCATTTCTTGCTGTGTATTCTCTTTTGGCAAGATGCTATGCAATTGGGATTTTGTTTTTGTTCATGCTGATTTCAATGGATAAGGAGAAGTTAAAACACCCAAATTGGTATTCTTTGTTGCTGATTTTGCTTGCAAATACAAGTCTTATGGGTGCAGTTCCTGCAACAGTTTTGGGGATAAGATTTGCCTATGAGATGATTAAAAATAAACAAAAACTTGTAGTACCTTTTTCTATCGCCATTTTTGGTGCAATTTTGGTATTGTTGCCGTTGGTTGGTTCTATTGATAAAGGGCTTTCTATTTACCAAACAACAATAACTTTGGTTGATGCAATAGGTAGTCATTTGACTTTGAACAGTTTTTATATATGGACTTTTTATAGTTTGTTAGCCTTGTCTTTGATGGTGGCTTTTTGGGTAAAAAATAAAATTTTTCCTACGTTTTTTGCGTTTTCAGTCTTGATACTTACTGGGATTTTTTGTGTATATTCAGGCTATTTATGGCATTTATTTTTCATCTATATATACTTTATTTGTTCTTGTTGGTTAATTCTACAAAAAGAAGAAGATTTGAAATGGAAAAATTTGATAACAATTGCGATAATCGTTATTTCTTTGCCTGCTCTAAATTATCACCCTGATGAAAAGGATTTAGATTTAGTTTTCAAAAACAATGTTGGGCATGTTGTTGAGGAGATAAAAAAAGATAAAAATTTAGAAAATTCTACAATAATTATTGTTCGACAATTTGATACTGCAATTCAGCCATATTTTTATAAAACAGGTGTAACCTTGGTTAATTATTGTTCTGCAGATTTGTTGGGACACAATACGATGGATTATGTTCGTTCAAAAAATTGTATAAATGATTTGATTTTAGGAAGCCAGTTGATATCTTTGGATAACAAGGTTTTTGACAAATGGTATAGCGATAATCTTTATATGCTAACTTTAGACAAAATAAAACTAGATGAAAACGGTTCTGAAAAATTGAACTATGGATTTAGTTTGTATAAAGATTATGGTAAAAATTACCTTTGGAAAGTCCAAAAAATAAGATAATTTTTCAACTTTAATGAATTTTTAAAAATATCAATCTTTTGGTGTATTTTTTTTGAGAAAAATACACCATTCAATGTATGGTCAATTATTAATAAATAATGTAATCTTGTAACGTGATAGATGTGTAATGCTATCGGGACAAAGAGGTAAGACTTGAAAAAATACTCATTCAGACTTCAACCAGTGTTGGATATTCGAGAAAGAACACTGGAAGATAAAAGGCTAGAAATGGCGAAAGTCATAAAACTTTTGAATGATTATCAAGACGAACTAAAGGTTCTACAAGATAAATTTTCATCTTTTCACGACGAGTTAGAAACGATTTTATCTTCAGGTGATAACGTAGATGTTTCTCAACTTGCAGGATACAACGGTTATTTGTTCCAAGTTGAACAAGAAATCAAGGATAAGCAAATGACCATTGAGAATACAAAAAAGGTTCTGCGAGTAAAACAAAACGAAGTAAACGAAGCGCTGAAAGATGTAAAAGTTTTAGAAAAACTCAAAGAAAATCAATCTAAAAAGTTTTACGACGAAATCGAAAGAAAAGAAGCCGCAGAAATAGATGACATCGTAACTGCAAGATACAAGGTTCAACAAGTATAGAGGAAAAATGACACAACAATTTGATTTAACATTCAATACCGCAAATACAATGGATAAAATGATGACTTCATCATCTTATTCAAATAACCAAGGTTCAAAAACTTCTGCTGATTACGGAAATCAATTCAGCAATTATCTTGATAGTGCAAATAAATCTTTGAGTCGTGATAATAAGACTTCTGATACTTCAGAAAGAAATAAAACTCAAAACTACTCAAATAAAAATACAAAAACTGAAAACAAAACAAATTATTCAGACGACAAAAAAGTTTCAGATGAAAAAACTTCATACAAATACGATGATGAAAAAATCGAAACAAAAGATGAAGTTGTTGAAAATAAAGAAGTTTCAAATAACGAAAATATTGAACAAAACGTTCAAGTTGTTGACGACACATTAAATCAACAAGAAATGGACGAAATGTTAAAAACATCAATGTTGAATGCAAATTTGACAAATAATCAAGTTGTTTCAAAAGAAGATGTTGCTCAATTGGAAAAATCTTTGGCAATGTCAACTTCTGAAGATAACGAACTTCCAATGGACGCAATAAAAACAGGTGTTCAATTCGAAAATCAAGTTTTGGATACTGATGTAAAAGATATGACTGACCTTGATATGAATGCCGTTGAAACTGCAACTAAAGATGTTGTTGCATCAACTGATTCAATATCAAAATCTTTGTATAGTTCGTTGAAAGAAAAAACAAATTTAAAAGTTGTTGAAGAAAATTCAGAAAATGTTCAAAACGTTGAAACTGGTGTGAAACCAACAAATAATACGGAAGTTGTTTCTGATGTAAAAGTTGAAAACAATTCTGATAAAGTTGAATTGTTGGCAAAAGATAACGAAGATAGCAAAATTTCTGTAAAACTAAACGATAACAAAGAAGTTACTGATGTTAAAGAAGTTAAAACTGAAAAAGTTGATACTGTTGATACCGAAAAAGATGTTGAAGTAAAAGATGAAAAATCAGAAGTTTTAGATGAAAACGATAAAAATGTAGATACAAAAATCGTTGATGAAAAAACTGAAACTCCTGTAAATAATCTTGTTGAAAACTTAAACGATGAAGTTAAAACAACAAATGCAGAACAAATGGTTGCTGTAAATATGCCAAAAACTGAAAAAGTTGAAATGACAAAAGACCAACCAACAGATAAACTTCAAACTTTGAATGAAGAAATTTCTTCTGCAAAACTTGAAAATTCTGCAAATATGACTCAACAAACAGATAAAAAAGAAGTTGACGAAAATGCAAAAACGAATGTTGTTGCTGACGAAACAATGAATATTAAAGAAGATGTTTCAGGTATTGAATTCAAAAATCAAAAATCCGTAGAAACAACAGACGAAAAAGTTGCAAATTCAAAAGTTGAAGATGTAAAAGAAAGAGTTGAAAACGTAAAAATGCAAGTTGAGGACGATGTAGAAATCACACCTCAACAACAAAATTCAACTGATGCTCAAAAGGTTGCAAAAGCCAATGAAACAATGGAAAAAGCAGGCTTGTCAACTGAAAACTTGAAGAAAATGGACGGAAAAATTAAAGATGTTGATTATTCTTCAAACAACAATGCTCAAACAGATTTGGGACAATCTTCTCAAGAAATGATGATGAGAGAAACAATTCAAGAAACATCTCAAGCGACTCAAACAACTCCTGAGATGAAAGTTGATTTTTCTCAAGCCTTAGGAAAAGCAACTCACACAAATGCTCAACAAACACAAGCACAACAAGAAGCACCTGATGTTGACATTTTGGAACAAATCAGAACAAGAATGAACATTTCAGGCAAAAACGGAATGCAAAGAATTACAATCGGCTTAACTCCTGAAAGTTTGGGTAAATTGAACATTGAAATTACAAAAGGTCAAAACGGAATTTCTGCACAAATCTTGGCAGATAATCCGCAAGCCAAAGAAATATTAGACAAAAATCTTGACGGTCTGAAATCAGTTCTACAATCTCAAGGTGTGAACGTAAATAACGTAAACGTAAAAGTTGCAGAGGCAGGACGTTCTTCAGATAGTAACAATAATATGTTCCAAAATGAAGAAAATCAATTTGATTCAAACCAAAGAGAGGGTAATTCAAGAAATTCAGATGATTCTCAAAACAGAGAAAAACATTCAGAATTTGAGTTTATGAAAAATACCGTAATGGGTAAAGAGTTACAAGACGATACAGAAGAAGTTATTTCGAGAGTGTCGCAAGTAGAAAAAACGGTAAGCATAAACGGTGGACTTGGAAAAGTAAATTATAAATTGTAGTGAATAATGGAGAGGTAGGTAAAAGTAAATGAGTGTTACATCAGCAATATCGCAAATGCAATCGCAAACTGCGATAATGGAGAGCAAACAAGAGAAAAAAGGTACAAACGACGTTACTGACTCAAATATGTTCTTGAAACTAATGTTGAAACAAATGGAGCAACAAGACCCGACAGAACCAACAGATAACTCACAATGGTTGGCACAAATGGCTCAATATTCATCATTAGAAGCGATGAACAATTTGAATAGTTCATTCAGCGATGTTTCAAAACAACTTACTGAATTAACAGACACAGTAAACTCAAGCAATATAATTTCGCAAACACTTTCACTCGTAGGTAAAGACGTAACAGTTTCAGTTCCAAAAGTAGGTGAAGATGGAAAAGTGGTAAAAGACGATGACGGAAAAGTTGTTTACGATGAAGTAAAAGGCAGTGTTGATGAAGTTTCGTTTGATAACGGTGCAGGTATGATTTCTATCGACGGCAAACAATATTCAATTTCAAACATTACATCAATTCGAAACGCTTCGGCAAAATAAAAAACATTAGACTTGGAGAAAGTTATTCGCAACGGATTTGCAGAATAACAAAAAATGAAAACAATTAATATTTAATAAAAGACAAGAGGAGGAAAAATGTCTCAGGCTTTATTTACATCAATGACAGGTTTAAATACTGCACAACAAGCAATCAACGTAGTTTCAAACAACGTAGCAAACATTAACACAACTGCATACAAATCAGCAGATGCTCGTTTTGCAACATTGTTCTCTAACACATTGTCAGCAGGTAACGCCCCTTCAGCAACTGCAGGTGGTACAAACCCAAAACAAATCGGTTTAGGTGTTAAGTTAGAAGGTATTTCAAGAAATTTTGAAACAGGTTCATTCTTATCAACTGGTCATACAAGTGATTCAATGATTTCTGGCTCAGGATATTATACAGTAATGGACGCATCAGGCAACGTATTCTTGACTCGTGATGGTGCATTCACATTAGACGCTAACGGCGATATGATTACTGCAAATGGTTTGAAGGTTTTAGGTGCAAAAGAATTAACTTCTGAAACATCTTCTCAAACTGCAATTCATATCCCTCAATCATTCTCAAGAAAAATTACAGGTGATTCAGACCTTTTAAGTAGACAAATGTCTGAATTAAACAATTCAAGTTACACAACAGGTACAATGAATTTTAGAGTTGTAAATGGTGATGGTGATGCAATTGAGTTGAGTATTAATATCACAGAAGATAATTCAGGTGATGTTCAATTGACTGATTCAACAAATTACAAAACCTTCATGGATAATTTGGTAAAAGCAGTTAATGATAAAGTAAAAGATTATTGTAATAATCAAACTCCTGCAATTACAACTATTCCAACAGTTTCTATTGATTACAATGTAGACCCAACAAAAGATAACTGCGGTACAGTATCATTGAGTATTACAGATGGTGGTGCAGATCCATCAACATTTGAAATTTTAAATACATCAACATCAAATATTGCTCAAAACTTGACTTTCTATAAGGTTTCAGAAGGTGAACCTCAAACTTCAAAACAAGTTGCACAAGTTGTATCAGTTGATCCTGCTGCATCAACAACAAATATGACTTCATTATCAAGTTATACAATTGGTTCTGATGGTTCAATTGAAGCATCTTACGATAACGGGGATAAATTGACTGTTTACCTTGATGATGCAAGTCAATTCCAATTCCAATATGTAACAGCAGCAGGTGTTTATATTATGGGTAACAATTCAGATACATCTCCTGTAACAATCAACCCAAATGTTTGTACCGAAGATAGTATGGTAATGCAAATCGCAACAGTTACAAACGAAGCAGGTTTGGTATCACAAGCCGATAACTTATGGACAATTGGACCTGATACAGGTAAAACTTACTACACAATGGCAGGTCAAATGGGTACAGGCGACATCGTAACTGGTGGTTTGGAAGGTTCAAACGTTGACCTTGCTCGTGAGTTATCAAATATGATTATCGCACAACGTGCAATCAATGCTAACTCTCGTGTATTCGGAACAGCAAGTACAATTATGGAAACTCTATCTCAATTAGGTAGATAATGAATTTTAGGTAATCGGGCATTGTGAAATGCCCGAGAAACCTGATAAACAAGAATTGTTAAGTTATATTAACTTTTCTAAAACATGCTAAAACCATGTCATGACATGGTTTTAGGGGGACACGATAGGATAGGAAATAAAAAAGTTGTCCATATCATGAACAGGGTTTATAATTAATCTATGTTCTGCACAACGGACATCTCTTGTAGGGTAGTGAAAACTTTATGATTGAAAATATTAAAAAGAACTTATTGCAAATACAAGAGCAAATCGCACCTTATACACCACAAATAGTAGCAGTAACCAAGTATTTCGGAGTTGATGCGATAATCGACGGTTATCAAGTCGGTTTGAGAAACTTCGGAGAATCAAGAGCGGTTGAGGCAATTGAGAAGATTAATTCTTTGCCGAGTGAAATAAAAGAAAATTCTAAATTTCACTTTATAGGACATCTTCAAACAAATAAAGTAAACAAAGTTGTTTGTAATTTTGATGTTATTCATTCGGTAGATTCTTTGAAAATTGCTAAAGCGATTTCTGATGAAGCGGTAAAAATTGGCAAGGTTCAAGATGTATTTATACAATTGAACAATGCAGGGGAAGAACAAAAATTTGGTTTTTCAAAACAAGAATTGCTTGAAAACTTTGAAGAAATTCTAAAATTTGAAGGATTAAATGTTTTGGGACTTATGAATATCGCTCCACTTGAAGCAAATAATGAAGAATTAGAAAATTTATTTGAAGATATAAAAGAAACTCAAATTGAATTAGTGAAAAAATACAACTGCACAATGAAAGAAATTTCAATGGGTATGAGCAATGACTATCAAATCGCTGTCAAACATGGAGCAACAATGTTGCGAATTGGCAGAAAATTATTTAGTACAGATTATTAATATTGGAGGACGAATTAGTGGCTATTACAGAAAAAATTAAAGGTATTGTAGACTTTTTAACACAAGGTTTGGAACAACCTAATGATGAAATATTTGAAGATATGATGAACGAAGCCGGAGATGAGTACGAAACAGATGATAACTTGGCATTAGCACCATCTTATCAACAAACTCCATTCCAAGCAAAGAATGAAAGAAACGACTTAAAAGTTATCTCTCACCCAAATATGAGAGGCTCAGAAGTTATGATTATTGAACCTCGTTCTTTCGGTGAAGCAGGTCAAATCGTTCAAAACTTAAAAGATAGAAAAACAATTGTTTTAAATCTACACTTGTTAGATAAAGAACAATCTCAAAGAACTATTGACTTTGTTTGCGGTGCAGCAAGTGCATTAAATGGTCAACCACAAAAAGTTGGCGATATGGTATTTGTATTCACACCAAACAACGTTACTTTAACAGTTGATGCAGCAAAAACTCAAACTAATATCGGTGAAAGTCTTTGGGCTGGCAGAACTCTATAAAAAGTATTAAATATGATTTGTGATAGTTGGATTTTTAGGGCACTTCGGTGTCCTTTTTTTTGCGGATTTTGCGTAGAGTGAGGACTTTGTCCGAAACTCGAAGTAACACGAAGCAAATGAATGAAAGTTTT
>SAMEA104315436__coassemble_1561_pt1 | contig 13025 bp, 18 predicted proteins | sample SAMEA104315436__metabat2_low_PE_046 | metagenome-assembled genome bin SAMEA104315436 (sample SAMEA104315436) | gut metagenome | biome: Monkey gut; feature: monkey-associated habitat; material: faeces | place: China | collected 2013
CGATTTAGAACTAGCAAAAAAAGAAAAAACTTTACGAGAACAAGGATACAAAGTTCTTGTTCCGCAAGAGGTATAACACATTATGAAGATTTCTATAATAACAACAACATACAATATTGAAGATTATATTGAAGATACAATAGAAAGTGTTCTTACACAAAAAGGTGATTTTTTTATAGAATATATAGTTTATGATGCATTCTCTACAGACTCAACTTTTGAAAAAATTAAAAAATATAAAAAATTAGTTGATGAAGGCTTTTATCTTGGACGAAACTTAGGTATAGATATGCAAATATATCAAGAAAAAGATAATGGAATGTATGATGGTATTGCAAAAGGTTTAAAAAAGGCAACCGGAGATATTGTTGCATACATAAATGGTGATGATTATTATCTTCCATACGCCTTTAGTGCAATAAACGACGCATTTACTGAAAACACTAATGTTAATTGGATAATGGGTGTAAACAACCTTTACAACGAAAAAGGACAAAATATAATAATGGAATCCTATTATCAATACTATCAAAAGTTTATTTTGAATGGTTGGAATGGTACATTATTTTCGTTTATACAGCAAGAATCAACTTTTTGGCGACGAAAATTATTGGATAATTTTGATTTTGATTCATTTACTAACTTTAAATTAGCAGGAGACTTTTTTCTTTGGCATTCTTTTGCTAGAAATGGAGAGAATTTGTATCTCATAAATTCTGTTTTATCTGGATTTAGAATTAGACGAAATCAACAATCAAAAGATATAAAGAATTATTATGAAGAAATGAATTTAATTACGAATAGTTATAAAAATTTTAATAAAAAAAATAAAATTTGTAGTATCGTTCCAAATATTTTAGAATATCAGCAAGACAAATGGCTAATAAAAAAATATTCTTTCAAAGAAATTTTATATTTATTTAAGAAGAAAAAATTCAGAAAAGTCTTTAAATATCTATTGTTTAAGTAAAATGCCAATTTTATTCATTGTTTTTTGTGCATTTTTAGGAATTAGTCAAACTTCTGCTCATTTAAATGCACCTTTAATTCTGCCTTCTGCACAATAAATCTGCTCATGTCTTTGTGAAAGTCCCCATTCTTTCGCACAATCTCGTGTTTTTTTTAAGTCTTTTAATACTATATTCCAAGATTTATCTTCAAGTTTTATTGAGCAGTCCTTATCTTGATTCTTTTGCTTTATCTTTTGAGTTTGTTTCTCAAAAAACATTATATAACCGGACTCTGTGTACATGGTGGGCTTTATTTGCCAACCTTTACTTAATATCTTATTGTTAATACAGGTAAATCTTCCGCTTTTGCAAATTTCGCAATTATCATAAGTTTTTCACTAATATCTTCTTTTTAGGCTCATAAACATCAAATATTATATCAAATGAATGGCTTAATCTTGATAGCATAAATTTCAAGTAACTGACTCTATTATTAGTAAATTATGCTTTTATTTGAATATTACTTTACAGTTTAACATTTTCGATGAGCAAATTTCGTTTTAGAAATATGTCAAGCAAAGGGTTGAGGTTTAATAGTTACTTTTAGATTTTAAATACGAAATTGTGTCTAAAATTTAGAAAATTTGAAAAGCCTCAGGCAATTAAAAGCATTGTCTGAATCAATATTTTATGTCCAGTATTCGAAAAGGTTTTGGGAATAGTCCTTATTTGGGTTTGAATTGAATTTTTCCATTGCTTGTTCTAGTTTTGTCAAAAATTCTGTTTTATTTTTGCAATTTTTTAATTCATTCAAGGTTAAAACACCATCTCCATCTGAATCTGCTTCTATCATCTCATCAAGATTTGGCATATTTTGTTTCGCATTAATCTTTGCATCAAGTTCTTTATTGGAACTTACAACCGTCATTCCATCTAGTTTTCTTAATGGCAACATTATATAACTCGATGTATATCCTTTATTAAACTCTATTCCGCTAGTCATAAATCCTCTCTCCATTCAATTTGTGATAATATATTGCTCAATACAATCTCATTATTTCTAACCTAGTCTTGAAAAAAAACCCCTAAAAAGAGGATTTTTAATAATCAAATTAGTATTAGTTTTCAAGATTAATTTTTGTCTACCCTGCCCTGCCCCTATTTTCGGCACAAAATACCCCTTGTGGCAAAACCAACGGTTACAAAAAAGCAGATGTTGATTAAATTATGTCATAATACTATAATAAAAAAGAGGTTTTTATCATGAAAATTGACACGCAAAAGAAATTAGCGGCAGGGGTTTCGATTACTTCCAACGCTACCATAATTTTATTAAAGTTCATCGTTGGTACGATTACAGGTAGCATCAGTATTATTTCTGAGGCAATTCACTCGTTTTCGGATTTTTTAGCCTCTGTTTTAACCTTTTTTGCCGTATCTCGTTCCGCAGAGCCTGCTGACAAAGAGCACCCATACGGGCATGGCAAGTACGAGGACATGTCAGGGTTTATTGAGGGTGGTTTAATCGTTTTTGCTGGTTTATTCATTATTTTTGAAGCCTCTAAAAAGTTATTAACAGGTTATCATTCACAAACAGAGCCACTATTAGGCATTTTTGTAATGGGTTTTTCTGTATTAGCAAATTACTTTGTAAGTTGTTTTTTGTTTCACGTGGCAAAAAAATCAGACTCCGTTTCGCTTTTTGCCGATGCGGAGCATTTGAGAACTGATATTTTCTCGTCTTTAGGTGTTTTATTAGGGTTAGTTTTAATCAAAGTTACTGGGTATTCAATTCTTGACCCAATAATCGCCATAATCGTTGCGGTAATTATCATAAGGGCGGGTATTGTAATCTCAAAAGAAACTCTAAACAACTTGCTTGACGGTTCTTTGCCTGAGGTTGAGTTGAAAAAAATCGAAGCGATTTTGAAAGAAAATAAATCAATAAAAGGTTATAAAAATCTAAAAGCGAGAAAGTCTGGACAATACAAATCTATTGAGATTACGGTGTTTTTTGAACCTGAAATGACAATTTCTCAATGCCACAATATTTGTGATGAAATCGAAGCACAAATTTCAAAAGAGTTGTCTTTTGTGAATATTACAATTCACTCAGAACCGTTGAAAATCGAAAGCAGTTTGAGTAAATAGGCGAAAACTTGCGATAAAAAATAAAAAATGCAACAAAAAAGCAAACCTTTTGGGTTTGCTCATTTTGCTAATATTTATTTTATTTCCAAATTAACTTCTTTGGCGATTTTTCTTGCATCTCTGATTTTGTAAATATCTTGGTCTTTTGTTGCGACTTCGCAGATTTTTTCAAAGATGTAGTTAATATTATTGATAGATTTGCCGTTTTTAATCAAATCCGAGAGAATAATTTTTATTCCTGTCGGCGGAATAAGTCGTGAAAGGTAGCAAACAAGCCAACCGTTTGTGCGTTGAACTGTTTCCATGTATTTTTCTGTTAGTTCGTTTGACAAAACAAGTTCGACGTTTTTGAAGCATTCTTTTTCAAGATTTGTCGTAATTTCATTGACCGCATAATCTTCTTTTGGCACAGTAAACCCAGTAAAAACGGTTTTCCCCTGAATTGAGATTTTGTATTCGTTTTCTTGAAGTTCAGTGTTGTCGAGAATTCTCACTTGCGGAATAATAAGTCCTGTGTTGGATTTGATTTTTTTTCGCAAATCTTTAATGCTTGCGACCAAATCTTGTGCAAACGGTACTAAATCTTCGCCGACAGTGATTTTTAACGCATCGACTCCAAGCGAGTCAAACATTTCGTCAATTTCATCTTGAACGTTTTTGGTTTTTGAATTTCTATTAAATTTTAGTATGTTTTTAATTTTTTCTATCATCATATAATCTTTTATAAGAATAATTTTTAAAAAGTCAAATTTTGTGTATAATTAGATTATGATTACAAAAGAAGTAAATGACTGGGTAAAAAAAGTAGAATGTGGCATGTATTCAGACGAAGATGTCATGTATGAATTTTCAAGAATTTCGAGATATTTGACACGAGAAGAATTGATAATGATTAAACGCAAGTTGAGTTCGTATATAAAATAATTATTTTACGGCGATAATACATTCGTAAATTCTGTCGATTTTTTCTTTCATGTCAGAAACTTGTTCTTTAACGTCCTTGACACTGCTCAACGATGCAAACCTATTTTCGACATCTTCGAGAATTTCTCTGTGCTTTTTTTCGAGTTGTTCTGGCGTAACGACAATTCTCTGTTGGATTAGATACATAATAACAACGATGATAATTGGCGAATACTGTAATAAATGTTCCATAATGTCCTTTCTATTGTAATTGTTTGGTAAAGTTTGTCTGTAAAAAATAACTATTCGGAGAATATTTTTTATTTGTGGGATAAAATAAATTTAAGGTTGAAATTATTATGAAAAAATTTTTGATACAAATTCAAGATAAAGATTGGTTTTTAATTCTTATTGCAAATGTGCTTTTAGAAACCTCATATATATCTTTGATGATAATTATGCTTCAATTTATAGTTATAATGACTTATAATGACTCAGCATTGAAAAGTGGTATAATATTTGTTTCAACTTTTTTGCTATTTGCTGTGAACGTGTTGAAATTGTTAATATTACCTTTTGTGTATGATAAAATTGAAAAAAACTCGAAAAATGAAGTTGTTAAAAATTTTATAACCTCTTTAAAATGCCATAATATGTTTAAAATCTCTTTTGTTTGTGTTTTAGCCTTTTTGTTTTTAACTCCTATATTTCTCAAATTTGACTCAATACTTGAATTTGTTGAAAGGTTACCTTTTATAATTGGTTTTGATTTTTTATTTGGTATATTGGGTTGTTATTTTGTTTTATTTTTACTGTGGAAAATTATGACTATTGACTCTTTGCAGAATACAAAAATTTTAAATTTTGCAAATACAGTTTTTTATAAATGGGGTACTTTTACGATAAGTCTGTATATTTTTTCAATTGTATCAACTTTGATTTTTGTATCGTTTTTCTTGCTAAATTCAGGTTATAATCCTCTTGTTGTGTTTGGGTTATAGTTTAAATTTTATTGGAATTATTACGTAATAATTTTCTAGTTGTTTCAAACTTTGTAGAGCATAAGCCCCATTATTAAGTTTTGTTGTTTCTGAGTTTAAGTTTTTGTATAATGGTGAAAAGTCATATTTATCAAAAACAAGGCCAGAAAAGTATCCATTTTTATTAATGTTAGGGTTAAGAATTGAACAATGTCCAATTGAATAGTGTAAATTTTTATCCTCATTTAATTCTAAACCAATAATTTTATCATTATTTGACAAATTTTTATGCTTTTTGCAATAATCTCTAATTTGTTTTTGGAGTTGAGGCGATGTAGATAAATTTTTGCAAAATTCGCTATCAGAACTGTATCTTAGACCATTCCATTCTTTTTTAATTTCCAAATTTGTATTTTTTAAATTAAAAAGTTTATTTATTGTTTCCGACTCATTTTTGCTTAAAATTTTATAATCATCTGTGTTGTTGTTAATATTTTTGATACCATTTATGCTGAAATCCATTAATTCTTTTGCTTGTGGTCTATTATTATTTTTTAAATTATTGAAGTTTACCAATTGTTTTTGAATTGGATTTAGGTTAGATGCTAATTGATTTAAATTGTTTGATGTTGTGTTATCAGGCTTTGCTCGAAAGTGAGATTTTACAATTGTTCCGTCATTTTTTGTATATTCTTCAATAAAAACGACATCAGAATTGTTTTTTAATTCATAAGTTGAAGGTATACCTATTTTGTTTAACTGATAAAAAATAGCCTTTTCTTCTGATGAAAATTTGTCAGAATTCATTTTTGCAATATCTTCTTTAGAAAATATTGTATCTGTTCCATTAATAATGTTGCTAAAATTTTTAAAATTCATTTTTGTTTCCTTTCTATAAACTAATTGGCCAGTAGTAGTCCACAAGGTATGATGCGGCATCTAGTGGGTGCATTAGGTATTTTAATTCCTTTGATTGTTTTATCTGTTGGTATGTTGGCACGTCAATTCGTGATGAGCCTTCTTTATATTTTAAATTGTAGATATTATATAAAAGTTTTTCGCATTTTGGGCTTACAAACAACGAAATTTCGCCGTCGGCACGATGGATTTTTGTGTTGAATGCCATTATTCTATTTTTTATAGGCGGATTAAAGGCTTTTATTTTTATGTCAACATCGTAACCAAATTCCAAAAATTTCTTTTTTATAATTACGTAATTTGTAAATTCGCTTGTGCAACTTCTATTATCGCCAGAAGCATCACCGTTTATGATAATTCTGCCCTTGTGTTTTGGGTATCTTCGCATAATTTCTTCGCAGGCTTTTGCAGTTGTTGTGTTTTCCATAGCAATTTCGTCAAAATAAAAAACTTTGTCCTCGGTTTTGTGAGCCAAAATCCAGCACATAGGATCGACGTTGAAATCACAGGTTATGTGCATATCAAGTTCAGGTTGATACTGAATATCAATAACGTTTTTGTCTGTAAAATCTTTAACGACCAAGCCTGACGTATAGTGACCGTTTTCAGCCAAGACGCAAATTCTATAATAATCCTCATCGTACAATTTTTTCAATTCATCACAAAATCCCTCAGGCAAGAAAATATTTTGAGTCGTTGGGGCTGTAATTAGTCTATAATTAGGCAAAGGGTCTTTTATAAAAGTCTTATAAATCCAACCTCGTTCCATTTCAGGGTTTGTATGACCAAAAATTCTATAGGTAAAATTCTTCCAAGTCGGTTTGATGTTTTGACGCATTCTTGCAAGTAGCATTTTGAACGTGTCAAACGGCACTTCTGACATTTCTTCGATTTCAACAAAACCCAAATTCAAGGATTTTAAATGGTTTGGCTCATCAAAGTGTTTGAACAGAATTTCTGATTTATTCTTAAAAGTCAGGGTTTGCAAACTTGTTGACCATTCGTAATCTTTACCCTCAACAAATCCCATATTATCAAGGTGTTCGAAATATGTTTTTAAGGTAGTATCTCTAACAAGCGTATACGTTTGAGCCCCAACAAGTCCTCGAATTCCTGCATATTTTAGACAAAGCAAAATTCCCAAAAGCGAACCGCAGAAAGTTTTTCCGCTACCATATCCGCCCTGATAGACCGCTATATCAATGCTATAATCGTGTGGAATTTCCAAAAATTCTCGTTGTGCTGGTAGTAGTGTGTAATTTGTTTTATGTTCCATTTTTTCCTCAAGTTTTTATGAAATATTAGTAAAGAAAAGAGGGACAAATGTCCCTCGAGTAGTGAATTTAACGTTAAAATGTGTGATATGCGAATTTCAAGAAATAGTTACAATTCGTTTTGAATTAAAAAATTGTTTGCATTTTCAATTCCATATTGTTCAAGTGCAAATTTAAAGCATTCAATCCAGTTGATTTGTTCGTTCACAATTGGAACTTCCGCAAAGGATTTGACGACTTCAAACAATTCTTTTGAACGAGTTTTTCGCTCTAAAGTTGCTTTTCTATCGCCGTATCTGTAAATATAATTTGCGTTTCTAACTGTGTCGTCAATTTCCAAATACAAAGGTTTTCCATGTTCGTTAATGCAGATTAATTCTCGACCGATTTTAAAGTTTGCGATAATTTCTGCCGTTTTTTCGACCATTGGAATAATCAATTTTCGATTTATCGAATCGAGCATCATATTTAATCTTGCGGTTTGTCCTGAAACTGAATAGGTTAATTCTGTTGCAGTTCGGGCTTCTGACTGAAGATTTCCTGCCATATTTTTGAAAATTCCTGTTGCACTTTCTGTAGTCGTTTTAAAGTAATTTAAAAAATCCCAGCCATGCAAAGCGTTGTCGAAATTCAATGGCACAGGTGGTTGTGGCATTAATGCAGAATCGTATTCGATTATTTTCCCAGGTTTTACGATTTGTTCCCCTTTAAAACAACCTTTTGGTGCTAAATATGGCGGATTCATCATTAACGAAAGGGCATCTAATTGTTTGTTCAAAATTGTCGAGGAAATGTTGTTCAAAATTATTGCAACCTTCAACGGTGAAATTCCACGTTCTGTTTCAGGGTTTTTGATTATGTTCGCATAGATAAAAGGATTGATTACAAAAGGATTTTCTTCCATTCTGATAATTTCTTTTCGCCCTGCAACAACAATAATCTGATTTTTAAGGATTTCGCCTGTTTCAAGTTCAATATCGCCCCAGTATTCAAGAATTTCGAGTTTATTTCCGTCGACCGCTTTGTCTGCATTTGAATTTTTGTTTTTCTTGTTTGAAAGAATTGATTTTAAGTTTTCGATTTTTTCGTCTGTTAATAAACTGTTTGATTTGTCTGAAACGATGTCGTGAAGGGATAAATAGGTTCTGTAAATTTTTGCACAACTATCCCAATTTTCTAATTCATTTTTGTCAAAAACGAAATCTTCTGGTTTTAAAAATTTTATTTTTGCGTTATCGTAAACGACTTTTTCTTCAACAACGAAGCCAGTTTGAGTAGGGTTTACAAGTTGTTCTTCAATTGTTTGTGGTCGTCTGATAGTTTTTGTTTTAGTCTGCCAACCAACAAAAATAGTGCTTTCCCCTGTTTCGACAATGCTATCAATCATTTTCTCCATTTCTTCTTCGAGTTTCATTTGCTCAAAGGTGTTTACAAGCATTGCTTTTTGACGATTTGCGAGCATTTGCGTTTGCGGTGTGTTTCCTGACACGTCAAACATTGAATCAGGGTGCGAATAAAGGTTTTCGCTAATGTGTGCTTTCAGTGTTTGAGCAAGTTCGTAGATATCAGGAAGTTGAATTTTTGTGTTCCATTCGTTTACAGACGGAATGTTGTTTTTGTAGATGGCATTTTTTATAAGTTGAATATCTGTAAGTTGCCCTCTGCGTGTATCTTCTAGGTCGTCGTATTTTTTTGTGATTTTTGCAGTCAAAAACAGTTCTTCGTCTTGATTTTTATTTGTTGGTTTCATCGTTTTCCTTTCCTATTTTACTTTTGTAATTGAAAATATCTGAATATCTTGTGGCTTACCGTTTTTCATTGTTTCGGCTTTTAGTTCTGCTTCAAATTCCATTCCAAGGCTTTTTAGCAACGTTTGAATTCTCGTATTGCCTTTAAATACAAGCCCTTTTAGTTTTTTGAATTTAAGTTTTTTGAAACAATAATTGATAAATTTTTTGCCGACTTTTTTTGTAAAATCTCCCCAAAACTCTTGTTCAAAGCAAGTTGTGATTTCTGCGGAATGTAGATTTTTTTCGTTTCCAATTATGTTTTCTAAAAATATAAATCCTGCGAATTTCTCCTCGCTTAAAACAACCCAAAAAAATGGCGAAGTCCTTTCTACAATTGAAAGAACTTCTTCGAGTAGGTCTTTTTGAGTGTAATCATCGTTTAAGAATTTTTCATATTTTTGGTAAAGATTAAAAATATTCTCCAAAAAATTGATATTCTTGTAAATTTTGTTTTTTCTATCCAATTTTATTTTTACAAATTTAATCATATCTTGACTTTTGCCTCTTTAACTTATAAAATAATGTACTAATAAGGGGGTTATATGACAAAAGAAGAATTAGTTTTTGAACAATACAAACTATACTCAGAATCAAAAGAAAAATTTATTGATAGAACTTTCAGAACAAATAAATTTTATATCGTTCTAGTTGTAGTTTTGATGTTAATTACATTTATGACAAAGGGTATGGCATTTGGTAGAATGACCGCACCTGCTTTGTTTTCAATTGTAGGTATAATTTGCTGTTCTTTATGGTGGTTAAATATGGATTCTTACAATTGTCTTATCAAAATTAAGTTTTCAAAAGTTTTGGAAGAAATGGAAAAAGAACTTCCAATTCAACCATACGCAATGGAATTTAAAGCATTAACATCATACAGAAATAACAAAAAAGGCTTTGTTTTCAGCGATATCCAAAAAGTTTTTGCGATTTTCAGTTTCTTAGCATTTTTCGTTATTTTTATGATTGAAGTTATTCCAAAATTTATTAGTTGCGGTCTATAATTTCAACAAACTCAAATTTTACAAAGGCGTTATCGGTAGAAAATACTTCGATTTCGCCTTTTTGTAATTTTTCTCTTGAATTTTCATCTAAACCCAAAAGTGCTTCTGTTTGAATTCCGTTTATAAAACAAATTGTGTTGTTGTTTTTGTTATATTTTTTGAAAACTGCGTATTTACTGAAAAGAAGATTTTTTGGCACTTTTTTAATGTCGTAGATTTTTTCAGGTTTTGACGATTTTTTAGACTTTTTTTCAAAAACCGTTTTAATTTCTTCTTTCATTTTAATTTTGATTAATTCATCTATACTTTTGCCTGACAAAAGGGCATCTTCGATTAATTGTTTTTTTCTCATTTTTATCTCCTGTTTTAAATTTCTTTGTCGTTTAAGTTGCTTATTGTGATTATTTTTGCATCAAGCGAGGAGTCTGCGGAATCCTTTATGAACAGGTATTTGCAAAGACTATCCAATGCTTTCAAGGCGGCTGAGGTATCTCTCAGTTTTCTTTTTCCTGTCAAATTTCCCTCTTTGTCAAGAATATCTTCTTCTTCGAGCGAAAATTCTGCGATTTGTAGTAATTTTTTCACCACGTAACCTTTTTGGATACGGAGTGTTTTTATTTGGTTATTCAGTTGTTTGTTTAGTTCTCGAATGATTAAATCGTTTGAGAGAAGTTTTTCGACTGTTTGTTTCAGGTTTTCTTCCTTGTAACCTGCCTTTCTTCCTGCAATTTCTCCGTCAAGATTTTTTAAATATTCGGTTATGAACTTTCTTTGTTGTGGGGTAATTTTTTGCATTTGTTAAAAACTCTTAATATATTTGCCTAGAAATTTTAAATTCGCTATTATAGTTATGCTATTTATATTTCGGCTAGTGTAAAATCTTATTAATAGGCAGAACTTAGGTTTAGCCTATTTTTTTTAATTTCTTTGAAGTTTGATAATCGGTGCTTGTTGCACGTCAGTACAAAGTTTTGACCTCATTGTTGCAAGATTTTCTTTATACATGTTTAACCAATATGAAAATTTGCCGTATTGCGGATTTGCTTTCATTTTCATACAAGTTCCATAGATTAAAAGAGGCTCTACAAACGGTTGAGGGATTAGCGATTCGTCGGTTTCTTCTTCAAATCTTGCTTTTTCTTTGCCGTCAGCACTTTTTACAAAATCGTTTGAGTAATAAATTATGTCAATTGTTTGGTCTTTATTGTGTTTTGGCAATAACAATAAGTCGTTTAGCACGCTATAATGCGAACTTATGGTATTTTTGTTTAATAAAAAGTTCTCAAAATCGGGTGTGTACTCCAATTTTTTGCCGTCAATACAAAGTGTGTTAATTTTTCCGTTGACGGTGTTTACAACTTCGCTCGTATTTTTCGGAAGTTTTATGATTTGTTTTCGAAGTAAAAAATTCCAATTATCAAAGGTGCAAATCTCAGCATTGATAATGTTTAAGATGTTTTTGATTTTTTGATGGTCGTTTTTTATTAGTTCCGAAAATTTGCCAACTTTTTTGTAATTAAGTTCGCAAAGACATTTGTTTATTATTTCTAAAAAATTCATTGGTTCTCCTTGTTTTAAAATGATTTCAGGCGAAGCCGAAAGGCTTCGCCTGAAAAATGTGCTATTTGATAAGTCCTTTTTTAAGTTGTTCCATAATAAGACTTTCGTATTTTAAAAATTCAGCACTGCTCATTTTGCCGATTTGCTCACGAGTAAAGGGTTGCAAGTTTTTGCCGTCGCTTTTTGAATTTTGAGCATTTGCTTGTAACTTCGATTTTGCTTCGTTGTTAAACTTTTCAAGGCTTTCTTCGTGGGCTACTTTCTTTAAATATCTATCTATTGCTGATTTTTCAACTTGTTCAACAATTTTTGCGATTTTAGAAAGTTCATCTTTGTCAAATTGAATTTCATCTGCTTGAAGATATTTCATTATTTCAGAACGACCTTCGGCTTTGAAAAAATCAGGGCTTTCTTTTTCAAATTCCTTGAGTGCAAATTCTTTGTCAAAAGGTGTTTTAGGATTTTCTTCCAACGGTTGTGTTGTACTATCAATTGCCGTCCTTAAAATATGATTCAATAAATTTTGTCCTTGTTGTTGGTTGATTAATCCTGAATTTAAAAGGGCTTGAACGTTTGTCAAATCTGTTTTTAAATTGTTTCTCAACTTTTGAGTAGAATTTTGTTCATCGATTTTTGTATCAAGTTTTTCTTCGATTTGTGCTTTGATATTTAAATTTTCGTCCGATTTTTTTGCTTGATTTTCTTCAATTTGTTCGGCTGAAGATGTTGTTTTTTTTAGTTCTTCTGACATTTTTAATCCTCATTTCTTACTTCGTTCATATATTCAACTGCGTTTTCTATTGCTTTATCAATAAAATCTGTCAAAATAAAGATGACAAAAGGTTTAAACGGTGTTGCAATTGCCAATTTGTTTACCAAAAAAGTAATTGCAAGACGTTTTTTCTCTTTGCCTGAACTTGTAGAAAGTGAGTTTTCTGCGTAACTTACGGCAGAATATGCTAAATCAGAAATTGTTTCTTTAATTTTGTCTAATATCATTTGTTTTTCCTCATAAAAATCGACGCAGATTTGCCTGCGTCGAGGGTAATGTATACTGGGTAGTTTAAAAATTAAACGTTATCGTTGTTTTCAGATGTTTCTCCTGCTTCAGTTTCAGGGTTTTGTTCTGTGTCTGAACCAGTGTCTGTATTTGATGGGTCTGTATCTGTGTCATCTTGCTTTGGTTCTGTCGGTGTAGTTGGCTCAGAAGTTGGAGTTTCTTCTGTTTTTGCGTTTGGGTCTTTTACAACCATTTTGGCTAAGGCTTTTGGTTGAACGGCTTTTGCACCATACAAATACAAGCCTCTAACTAAATCTGCGAATGAGTCTTTATCTCTAAGGCTTTCGATTTTTGCAAGTTGTGAAGCAAATGTAATTGCATCGTTTGTACCTGCCAAAACGTAGAATAAACCTGATGTAGCGGTTAAGTTTGTGCTTACAAGTACGTCCATACCTGCAATTCTACCAATTGCACCTTCTCTTATCGTTTCATCAG
>SAMEA104315436__coassemble_1570_pt1 | contig 12926 bp, 9 predicted proteins | sample SAMEA104315436__metabat2_low_PE_046 | metagenome-assembled genome bin SAMEA104315436 (sample SAMEA104315436) | gut metagenome | biome: Monkey gut; feature: monkey-associated habitat; material: faeces | place: China | collected 2013
TAATTATCGTTTATAATGTAATTGGATAACCCTAGATGTATGTCCTGCTTTGCAGAGTCGCTAGGGTTTTTGCTTTATTATATCTTCAAATCTGCTAATATCATTCAATAAATTTTCCATATCAGTAGAAAGTAAATGCAACATATTCAAAACAAGTTGATACTGTTCTTGTGGAGTTTTGTTGCCATTGATTATCATTTCATGATGTGAAATTCTATTTCTTAATCTTAAAATTGCAAGCAAATTATTTTGAATAGGTGCAATTTTTCTTAAACCTTGTTCGGCAACATAATTTGGAAATACTGATTCAAAAAATCCTTTTTTATCCCAAAATTTTGGCTTATATGATTTTGTGCATAAATGTACCCAAAAACCAAGTGTCATCTCAGAAATTAATCTATCATTAGTAACTTTTTTGCCAGATTTTTTAATTTTGTTCTCTGATTCAACCAATTTTTTATATTCTTTATCTGCTAAAAGATTTTGTTGCTCTAATTCTTTTAAAAGCCAATCACGACAAATTAGTTTTTCAATAGCATTACAAATCCTGTTTCTTAAAGATATTTCGAGCAAAGACAATGCAGGATAAAAAGATTCTGCCAAACACAAATTGTAAATGTATTTATCTAAAAGAATTTCATCACACTCATTTCCATAAGCACGAAGTCTAACAGGTGTAATAATTTCAATTAATTCACTTTTTTCTATTCTATTCATAGATTTATATTATCACTTTTGCATTTACAAAACAAATATTTTAAATAGTTTAAGGTACAATAGTCTAAACATAGCATGAATACTGAAAAGGCAATTTTTCATGCAAAAAATACTTTATATAAATACAAGGACAAGAGAGGTATTTAATATGGCAGTTGAATCAAATTATTCATCAAATCCATTTCAATTAAATAACAAACCATCTGATGAAAAACTTGCTGAAATGAAAAAAGCACAAGAAGAAAAACGTGCTGAATATGCAAGTATCCTTGACGAATACAGAAACAAATACGAATTAGCAAAAAAAGATTGCGTTGAAGCACAATCAATTTTCTTGAAAAAACAACAAGAATTAGAAAAACATAACGAAAACGACAAAGACTACAATACATTAAAACAAGACTTTTTAGCATCTAAAAAAGCATTCAAAAAAAGTGATTCTGAAAAAGAATTAAGACTTCAATTACTTCAATTTCGCACAGACAACTACGTTAGCGTAAGCAAATTGAACTTTTTAGATTTAGCATAATCTTTATTTTTTGTTACATGTCATAAATTTGTAGTTGATTTTTTTTCTTGACATATTATTATTATCTTAAGAATAGATAAAATAAAGGAATGTCGAAATATGTCAATCAACTTAAAAAACAAAAGCGAAATCGTTAAAAAGTTCGGTTCTAACGAAAAAGATACTGGTTCAGCAGAAGTTCAAATCGCTATGCTTAGCCAAAAAATCTCTGAATTAACAGAACACATGAAATCAAACAAAAAAGATTTCTCTACAAAACGTGGTTTGTTAATGATGGTAGGTAAAAGAAAAAGACTTTTAGCATACTTGAAAGATATTAACTTAGACGGTTACAGAGCATTAGTTAAAAAATTAAAATTGCGTGGTTAATCGTTAGAACAATTAATCGACAAAACGGTTTGATTAATTATAAAATATTTCAAAAAACAATCTCTCAAGCGAGAGATTGTTTTTGTCGTGTAAAATCTTAAAATAAGCAAAAATTTTTAAAGCACTTAATCACTAAAAAATTAAGCGATTTCAAGTTCTAATTCTTTTACAAGTTTTTCGTTATTTGCTTTTTTTGCAAACATAATCGCTTTTTGAATTAAATTTTTACCCTTGTCGCCATGACTGTAATCTAGCATTAATTCGCCCGCTTTTTTATAATTTATAGCGACTTTATCGTCTACACCTGCTTTTGTATAATTTTTTACGGCATCAGAATAATATCTTAGTGCATCTGTCGGTTTATTGAATTTGTCGTAAGCAGTTGCAATTGTGCTTGATACGTAGCCTTTGCTTTTCAAATCCTTTGATTCATCAGCGACAACTTTTGCATCTTCGTAAACGTTAAATGCTTCTTTGTCGTATTTGTCTGCGTAAATATTACCAATTTTTGTTAAAGATTTTACTTGAGCCTTAAAGTTTTCAGTTTCACCAGCAAAAGAAATCGCTGCCATATAATGTTCAATTGCAGGTTTAAACTGGTTTACGTCATCGTAAATTTGAGCCATTGCATAATGACCTTTTACTTTTACATTGTCATCAGTCGCAACAGTTACAGCATTGTTATAATGTTTTAAAGCAGTTGGCAAATCATCATTTTTATCATAAATTTTGCCAATTTCAAAAGAAAGTTTTGATTCACTATCTCTGTCTTTAACTTGCTTAGAACGAGTTATGGCTTTTTCGTAAGTTGAAATTGCTAAGTCATCGTTACCTTTTTTTGCAATAAGTCTTGCAGATGTGAACAAGTTTTTCAAAACTTGATCCATTTTAGGCTTTTCAGGTTCTGCTTGAACAGTTTGAGGTTGAACAGTTTCTGTTTTTTCCTCTTTTTTGTTTTCAGGCATTTGAACCAAAAATGCTTCGTTTACATCTTCTGTATTATACTTGTAATCGACTTGTTGCAAGAAAATTGCTTCAACCCAATTTTCAACAACTTTTGAATCTTTATTTAAAGTATCAGAAATATATTTATCCAAAAGTCCTGCGGCATTACGCAAGTTTGTTTGAACGACTTTTACATTAGCACCGTCTTTTTTAGTTTGTTTTTCAACTAAAGAAAGATATGTGCTGACTTCGTCAAAAATATCCTCAGGAGTTCCAATTGCATGAGCAGTATTTTTAAAATCGCCGATTACTTGAGCGATATTAATTTTTGGACTAATTGTTTTTGATAAAGGTTGTTCTGATTGAGTTTGTTGAACTTGAGCAGATTGCATGCCTGCATTTCCACTCATTCCAACAGAATTAGCCCCCATATTTGTTGCAACAGGAGTTCTGCGTTGAATATTTACATTTTGAACTTGATTATTGTACGCATAATTGTTGCCAATAGGCGAAGATACAGGACGGCGTGGAGATTTTCCGTCTTGTAAATCTTGAACGTACTGCAAGCCTCTGCTTTGGGCAAGGTTAGTACCGCCACTGTTTTCGCCTTCGGCTTGAGTGGTTTGTTTGTTTTGTTCCTCGTCCTCTCTGCGTTTTATTGCTTGACGATTTTTCGGAACAATTTGGTTCGTTACTCTCATTGAATCAAACAATTACTTATCCTCGCTCTTATCTCTTATAATACATTATGTATAGGTCTTTTAGGAATAGGGTTCATACAAAATTCATACTTTTATATGACATATTTTATTTAATAAAAAAAAATTAAAAGTCATAAAAATTTTAATAAACTTAATCAAAAATTTTACGAAATTGATGATATGTAGTATAATTTAAAATACAAAAAGAAAAATACAATTTTGAGGGCAAATATGGGTTTATTTGATAAATTCAAAGATTTTACAAAACAAGTGAACGAAGTTGAAAACCATTTATACAGTGGTAAAAAAGACTTTTTGGAGATTTACGAACGAAATGCCCAACTTGAAATGGAAATTGAAGAACGTACAAACGAGTTAAACGAAGCAAACAGACGTATGCTTACATTACAACACATTTGGGAGATGATGAATTCTTCAAAACCGTTATCAAGCATTCTTGATACAACAGTAAACAATTTGCAAGGCGAACTTGGTTATATGCACAGTTGCATTTTTCAAAGAAAAAGCGACGAAAATGGCGAATATTATAGTATTATGGCAAGTTCAAGAGATAATTTCATCGAACTTTTAAACTCAAGACTTGAAAAACCATTAAATAGTCAAAGAATAAATTTACAAAACTCTGAAGGAATAAGATTAGTTTTAAAAACAAAAGAAATTTTACAAAGTACAGACCTTAGAACAGGCTTACTTTCAATTGCACCCGAGATTAAAGAAGAAGATTTAGAAGATTTGTTGAGCGAAACAAGATGCCGTTCATTTATGCTTGTACCTTTATCAAAAATGAACCACACAGGGGTTTTGCTTGTTATGTCCTCTCGACTTGAAGCAACTGATGCTGAATTAGACTTTTTGAAACTTTTTGCACAACAAATTGAACTTGCGATAACAATTGCGGATTTGTTCCAAATGGTAAAAGAACAAGCAGTAACAGATGCTTTGACAACTTTATACAACAGAAGATATTTTGAAGAAGCGATAGAAACAGAATTTATTCGTGCAAACAGACAAAAACAGCCATTCTCTGTTATTGGTATTGACTTAGATCACTTGAAACAAATAAACGATAAGTACGGACACGTTTACGGCGATTTGGCTATCAAACAAATTTCAAGTGTACTAAAGCAAAACGCACGTTCTATCGACGTTCCTGCTCGTATGGGTGGTGAAGAATTCAACGTATTGCTCCCTGGGATTGATTCAAAAGGTGCTATGATTGCCGCAGAACGTATCAGAAAAGCAATTGAAGCAACACCAATTGAAACAGTCGGCACAATTACTGCAAGTTTGGGGGTTGCAACCTTCTTAGAACACGCAAACAACGTTGAAGAATTGCTAGAACTTACTGACCAAGCGATGTATCATTCAAAAAGAAACGGCAGAAATCAAGTTACACTTGCAACTCCAATTTCTGAAATTTCTTGGCAAGAAGTTGCACTTAACGCATTCAATGATATTCTTGCAACAGGCAGAGTTAATATTTCAGACGACTTAAAACAAAACTTGCGACATAAATTACAAATGGCAATTGAGCAAAATACAAACCCTAAAGATACTTTGTATTCAGTTGCAGACGCACTTGTTACAACCTACAACCCTCAGCACACTTTGGGTTCATCAAAATCAAAAGTAATTATGGCAACAACCTTGGCAAGACGTTTTGAACTTGAAAAAGATGATGCCGACAAATTGCGTGTGGCAATGTTGTTGTACGATGTTGGTAATTTGATGTTGCCACAAGAAATTCTACAAAAAGACGGTCCTTTGACTGACGAAGAACGCAATTATATTCAAAATCACCCAAGAATTGCAGAGGACATCTTAGAACCAATTGAGGGAATAAAAGATATTATTCCTATCATTGAAAAACACCACGAAAACTGGGACGGTTCAGGATATCCTAACAAACTTGCTGGAAATGATATTCCATTGTCATCTCAAATTATTTTGATTATCGATGCTTATTTTGCCCTAACAGAGCCAAGAATTTACAGAAAAGCCTTGTCGCCTTACGAAGCACTTGATGTAATCAAAGAGGGTGCAAACAAAAAATGGAATTCTACTCTTGTAAACGAATTCACTAAACTTATCGAAATTGAATTGAGAAAAGCAAACTAGAGTTCTTTTTCTACAAAATATTTTGGACGATTTTTAGTTTCAAGGTTGACTTTTGCGACATATTCGCCAACAAGTCCGATAGAAATTAGTTGAAGTCCACCGATTAAGCAAATCGCAAATAATTCAATAGTATCGGCAAATAAAGAGAAAAACATTACGGTAAAACCAAGCAAAAAGATTAATCTTATTGGTTTTATAGTTAATGCGGTAATGCCATCTAGGGCTAAATTTAGCGATGAAAAGAAATTATATTTTGGTTCGCCCAAAATACGTTCTTTTCTCTCTGTTTCGATTATGCAAATATTGTTTGTCAAAGACGGAATAATTCCACGTAAAAACAAATTAGTTTCTTTATATTGCAACAAACGACTTAAAACATTTTTGTCTATAAGTCTGTATTCAGAATGATTTTTAACTAAATTTGCACCTAAAAATTTCATCAAATTATAAAAACAATTTGCAGTTGCGGACTTTAAAAAAGAATCTTTTTTGCGATTATTATGAGTAACCAAAACAAGTTCGCAAGAATTTTGTTCATATTTATCAATAATTTCGTCTAAAATTTCAATGTCGTCTTGCAAATCTATATCAAAAGAAATTAGAGCATCGCACTTGCCATTTGCAAACTCATAGCCTGCAAAAAGAGCATTTTGTTGACCTGAATTTTTTGCAAGTTTTACCCCTTTTATCGCAGAATTATTTTCATGCAAAGTTTCAATTATATCCCAAGATTTGTCAATTGAACCATCATCAACAAATAAAATTTTGCTATCATCAGAAATTTTATTTGAACTAATCAAATGTTCTCGTTGTTCAAGAAGTTTTTTTGCACTTTCTTCAAGAACTTCATCTTCGTTATATAAAGGAACAACAAACCAAATATTTTTCATATATATGTTATACTAAATATATGGAGAAAAAACAAGTTTATTCAATATTTTTAGTTGTGGCAGTATTTTTTATATACATGCTACCATATTTGATTTTGAAACAAGATTGCATAATTTCAGTATGGGACAACCTTGATAGTTATTTTGTGTGGTATAAAACAATCGCAAAATATGGTTGGTTTTTACCGTTGAATTTTGAAATTCCAGAAATTATGAACGGAGTTCCAAGAAATGTTTTTCACTCAGAATTGATTTTTCAAGTTGCAATTTTCAATTTCTTAACACCGTTAAAAGCCTATTTTACAATTGATATTTTAAGCAGAATTATTGGATTTACTGGTACATATTTATTGCTAAAAGATTTCGTTTTAAAGAAGGAAAAAGATAATACACTTCTTTTGAGCGGGATTTCGCTTTGCTTTGCGTTTATTCCAAACTATTTGACAGTTAATTTTTTAACTATTTTAGGGCAACCTCTTTGGTTGTGGGCATTTTTAAATATAAGAAAAGAAAATTATAAATATTACAACTGGCTTGTTTTAACATTTATGCCATTTTGCGTAAATTTTGAACTTGTTACACCGTTCTTTTTGACAATCGTTGGCGGAATTTGGTTGTATGATTTGATTTCAAAGAAAAAATCTAATCCAATTTTCTTACTCTCAATTTTTTATTGTGCTTTTGTTTCATTAATCACTATTTATAGATTTATATATATATCGTTTTTTGATAAAGATTTTGTTTCGCATAGAAAAGACTGGCTTTACGCACAATTGCAAATATTTTTGCAATACCCATTTTTTGAAAGCATAAAAAAAGGTATTTTTACACAAATCTTTGATAACGGTGAATACTGTGCCTTTACAGCAACAAAATTAGTCATACTCCCTATTTATTTGTTCTCACTTATCTATAGCGGATACAAAAGACAGAAACAATACTTTTTGCCATTAATTTGGCTTTTAATATTTTCAATTTTCGTATCAGTAATTTATGGACTCGGATTTTACTACCAACCACTTTTAAAATTTATTGATAGCCACGAAGTTTTGAAACAATTCCAAATTACTCGATATTATTTCTTAATGCCAACAGTTGGAATGCTTACATTTGCAGTATCTTTGGAATTTTTGAAAGAAGTTTTTCCAAAATATGGAAAATATCTTGTGGCAATATTTATTTTTCTACAAATTATATATCTTTTTGCACAAAATCCATTCTTTTCAAACAACGTAAAAAGATATATTACGCACCAAACAATAACTAGAGAAACTTGCAAATTAACTTACAAAGAATATTTGTCAGAAGAAAATTTTAAACTTGTAAAAAATTTCATCGGACAACCACAAAATACCTATAAAGTTGCAGTTGTCGGCGGAATTCCTCTGAATGTACCTGCATATAACGGTTTTCAACAAATAAATGGATACTTAAATCTTTACCCATTACAAACTAAAAGAAAATTAAATCAACTTAATGCAAATTTGATAAAAGACAAACTCAAAAACCAAATATTTCTTGCAGTTTGGGGGCATCAGCAAGTAATTGTTGAAAATGAATATTCCTTTGACACAAAAATTATGAAAGAAATGGGTGCAAAATATTTAATTAGCGACAAACCAATTCAACAAAAAGAAAACTCTAAAATCAAGTTGCTTAAAGAATTTCCACCACTTCAAGAACAAGCATATCCAATTTACTTGTACTTGCTTTTAGAATAAATTTCCTTGAGCGAAATTAATATTCGTCGTCGTAGAATTCCATTTCCAAATGACCGATTACAACGGTATCGCCGTCTTTTATTCCTTGTTTTCTAAGTTCCTCAAAAACGCCCATACCTTTCAAGATGTTTTGTAATCTCAAAATTTGTTGTCTATTTCTATCGTCAGTTACCGCAGTTAGACGTTTTATTTTGCCACCTGAAACGATAAACGCATCTTTTGCTACTTTCACAACTTCAAATGAACTATCGTCGTTATCATAAGCACCTAAATCTTCTTCAACAACAATTTCAGGTGAAGTTTTTTCAATTTCGTCAACTTTTTGAGCCATTAAATAAGTTAAAGGTTCAAGATTTTGATGAGTTGCCGCAGAAATCAAGAATACATCATCTGCAACCGCACTAAATTCTTCAAAATATTTATTTTGAACATCTTCTTCAACGGCATCAATTTTATTCAAGGCAACGATTTGATATAAATTTGCCAATCTTTCTGAATATTTTTTCAATTCATTGTTAATTTTGTTATAATTTTCCATCGGATTTTCTTGAGTCAAATCCACGATATGAACCAAGAAACGACATCTTTCAACGTGTCTTAAAAAGTCATAACCAAGTCCAACACCATCAGATGCACCTTCAATTAATCCAGGGATATCAGCAACTACATAGCCGTCGCCTGTTGGTTTTCTAACAACACCCAAATTTGGAACAAGTGTTGTGAACGGATAATCCGCAATTTTTGGTTTTGCAGAACTAATTGCACTGATAAATGTTGATTTACCAGCATTTGGCATACCCAAAAGTCCAACATCTGCAATTAATTTCAATTCTAAAGACAATTCTCTTTCAATTGGCGGTTCTCCAGGTTCGCAAAATTGAGGTGCTCTTTTTTGTGCAGTACAAAATCTTGCATTACCACGACCACCACGACCGCCTTTTGCAACAAGCAATTCTTGTCCGTCGTGAACTAAATCGCCAATAATTTTGCCTGTTTTCAAATCTTTTACAACAGTACCTGCAGGAACTTTGATTTTTAAATCTTCGCCACCTTTACCAAATTGATTTTTAATTCTTCCATTTTCACCGCTTTGTGCTTTGAAAACAGATTTATATTTAAAATCCAATAAAGTTGACATACTTTCGTCGGCTACAAAATAAATATCACCGCCACGACCACCGTCGCCACCTGCTGGACCACCTTTGTCAACGAATTTTTCACGTCGCCAAGCAACAGCACCGTTGCCACCACGACCTGAAATTACTTTAATTTTTGCTTTGTCTATAAAATTCATATTTGTATTATAATACAAATATGATTAAAAGAAGTATTTTTACAGGAAAAGAAGTTCAAATCGGCGAAGGTGCTGATAATTTAATAATGGCAATTGAATCAAGTTGCGACGAAACGGCTTGTGCAATTGTAAAAAACGGTAGAGAAGTTATTGCAAATGTTGTTGCATCTCAAATTAAGACTCACGCAAAATATGGCGGAGTTATTCCTGAAATTGCAGCAAGAGAACACTTAGAAGCAATAAATGTTGTTATTCAAGAAACTTTTGAACAAGCAAATTTAAAACCTGAACAAATTGATGCGTTCGCAGGAACAGTTGGTCCAGGGCTTGTTGGGTGCTTGCTTGTTGGTCTAAACGCAGCAAAAACACTTGCTCTAACTTATGACAAACCTTTTATCGGAATTAATCACCTAAAAGGACATATCAGTGCAAACTACCTTAACACAGACTTAAAACCACCATTTATTGCACTTTTGGTAAGTGGCGGTCATACTCAAGTTATCAACGTAAAATCAAATTCTGAAATAGAAATTATGGGCGAAACCATTGACGATGCAGTAGGAGAAGCATACGACAAAGTCGCAAGATTAATGGGCTTGCCTTACCCAGGGGGTGCAACTTTAGACAAATTGGCAAAAGACGGAAACCCAAAAGCATTTCAACTTCCAGAGGGCAAAGTTGACGGATATAATTTCAGTTTCAGCGGATTAAAAACAGCCGTTTTACGTCTTGTAAAATCTTTTGATAAAGAAAATTTACCAATTAACGATATTTGTGCATCTTTCCAAGAGTGCGTAAGTTCAACTTTGATTAAAAAAGTTAAAATGGCACTAAAAGAAACAGGCTACAAACAAGCCGTTATCGCAGGCGGAGTTGCAGCAAATAGCGAAATAAGAAGAAAAATGTTTGAACTTGAAAAAGACGGTATTCGAGTAAACGCACCTGAAATGAAATTCTGTACTGACAATGCAGCAATGGTTGCTTCTTGTGCATACTTCTTTACTGACACTTACGACGACATTGATATTGAGGTCTTTTCAAGAGTTAAAAAATAAAAGGAGAAAATATGAAGGCATTAAAAATTGGAATGATTATTTTAGGTTCAATTTTAGCCATTCTTTACTTGGTTTTCTTATTTATAGTACCTAATTTTGTAAAACTTGACGATTATTCATATAATTTAGAGGACAAAACCAACAAAAATCATGGTTTAATCATTAACGCTGAAAACATCAAAGTTTCTACTTCTTGGAATCTTTCTGCAGGTTTAAAAGTAGGAAAAATTAATGCGTTCTACAAAAACGGTGATAAATTCGCACAAGTTGATAACCTTGATGCGACAGTCTCTTTGCCATATTTGCTTATCAAAAAAATTAAAGTAGACAAGGTTTCAGTAAACAAAATTATTACAAGGCTCGGAGTTGATTCTGATGGCACTTTTTCAATAGAAAAATTTCTTCCAACAAATGAAAGCCAATCAACACAAGCAACCGAAAGCCTACCTTATGGGTTTAGTTTTTCAGAAAACATGCCTGTAATTTCGGCAAACAAATACTCTATTACGTTTATTGATAATTCAAACAACAAACATTATTCTATCAAAGGTAAAGATTTTAAAGTTTCAGACTTTTATTTAAACAAAAAAATAAGACTAAAAGCCATCGGTAAAATTAACCTTGAAGATAGCGAACAATTCAATTATAACCTTGATTTAACTTCTTACGTCATGCCTGAAATGACATCAAATCAAAATCAAGAAGCAGATACAAAAAGATTTAATATTTTAACTCTTTTCAAAAATCTTCATCAATTGAATTTGACCGCTAATGCAACCGCTGATTTAAAAATCAAAGGTTCACTCGACGATATAAAAACTTACGGTACAGTTTCAATTTCTAATTTGTCAGCAAAAATTCAAGGAAATCAACTTCCTGCAAGTTCAATGGATTTGAACGTTGACGGAAATAGCATAAAGATTTTATCAGATTTGCACACAGGAATTAACGAACAAACCTCTGTTAAGGGTGAATTTTTATACGGCAAAAAACAATTCTTGGATTTGAACGTAAAAAGCAATAAGTTAGAATTGAAAAGTGTTTTCACAATTGTAAATGCCCTATTGCCACTTGCAGGAATTAACGATATAAACGGAATTCAAGCAAATGGTCAAATTAACGCAGATTTCAACATCAAAAGCGATTTCAAGACTATAAATTCTGACGGTTTCTTAAAAATTAAAGATGCAAATATATATTATAATATATTTAATGTTGCATTGAAAAATATTCAAGCAGATATTGACCTTTCAGGAAACAAAATTGAGATAAACAAAGCAAGTGCAAACTTCAACGGTGCTCCTTTATCTTTGAAAGGTGCAATTAATTCAAATGCTTATGCAAACATTTCGATTTTAGCAGATAGAATACCTCTAAAGGGTGTCTTTGTTGCTCTTGGACAACTAAAACTTTTGGAACAAAACAACATCAATTCAGGTGTTGTTACACTTAACGGCACAATTAAAGGCAAATTAGACACTGTAAAACCTTTAATTAACGTAAATATAGACAACATAAACCTTTATAACAAGCCAAACAAGGCTCATGTAGTTCTTTCTAACGCAAAAGTTGAGGCTCAAACAACAGGCACAAAAACTAACGGAATCGCACAAATTAAGGGGTTAAAACTTGTCATCAAAGGTTTGCCGACATTCTCAATTCCTAATTCAAAATTAAGTTTTGATGAAAAAAATATCAATTTTGATAATGCTTATGTATGCCTAAACAACTCTAAAATTCATATTCTCGGCAAGGTTAAAGATTATACTTCGCAAAATATGAACATAAATATTACGGCTGAGGGCATGCTTGGGGCAAACGACATAAAAAGTTCACTAGATAGAAGCCTACAAAGTACAGTAAGTGCAGTCGGCAGATTACCAATTGCCGTAAAAATCACAGGCAACAACAAAGTTCAAAACATCAACGGTCAACTTATGGCAAATAATACAAACCACTTGTCAATTGTTGATATAAGTTCGTTGAAAAATAGAACCTCTTTAATCAACGCATCTATGGTCGTTGAAAACAATGTTTTGAAATTGAACGATTTTAGTATCAATGCACTTTCATCAAACAGAGGTTTAAGTAGTAATTTCAGCAACAACCTTGCAGGTTCTACAAAAATCTTGTCGGCAAAAGGTACTATCTCTAATTTGTCAGGAAAAACTCAACAAATCTCAGGATTTAACGTATCAATTCCACAACAAATTACAGTTTCAATTCCAACTTTGAAAAATTCAAGAGTTTCACTAAAAGGTGATTTAAACGTTTCAGGAACAACTGCAAACCCTGTGATTACAGGTATGTTAAACATTCCAAGCATGAATGTACCAACCTTTGAATTATCAGGAAAAAATATTACAGTAAACGCAACCAAAAACCTTATTGACGTATATTGCAACCAAATTAATGTCGCTGATTCAATAATGAACATTGTTTTGACAATGAATAGTAACCTTAACAAAGGTATAAACATTAAATCTATTGAATTTAACGCACAAAATTTGAATATCGATTCACTTTCTCAAATGATAGCAAACTTACCACAAAACAGTGTTGCCCC
>SAMEA104315436__coassemble_1596_pt1 | contig 12674 bp, 13 predicted proteins | sample SAMEA104315436__metabat2_low_PE_046 | metagenome-assembled genome bin SAMEA104315436 (sample SAMEA104315436) | gut metagenome | biome: Monkey gut; feature: monkey-associated habitat; material: faeces | place: China | collected 2013
AGCAAATAGCCTGATTGAGTGCAAATTTGAGCAAAGCGAAAATTTAAAACGAAATACAAAGGCTATGCGTACCCGAATAATCCAAGACAGCGGATTTTGCGTAGGCTGAAGCGAAGCGGAACGCCGAAGTATCGAGGACATAGCGAATGGCAACGATAGTGAAATGAGCGACTTGTCCGAGTGAAGCAATAATCCAAGACAGCACCCGAGCAGAGGCACGAACGAAGTGAGAGGTGAATATTTGTCAACGGAAATGTTGAATTTTCGTTGCAAATATGAACGTTGCCGTTTAATGCGAGGGTGTATGTGAATAGAATAGTTATTTGTGGGTATTGTTGTTCAACTTGTGTAACTACTTGAAAACTTTCGAAAATATGCTATACTTATTTAAAAAAGGGGAAATAATGATTAAAAATAATGTAAATACTGAACTTCGCATTTGCGGGGGGGGGTAGAACCTAGTAGTAGAGCGAGTTTTGGAAGTTGTAAAAATGGTTTTAAACAGTTTTTAGCATTTACTCTTGCAGAAACCCTTATTGTAATGGGTATTATCGGTATTGTTTCAGCCTTAACTTTACCAAACTTGAATAGTTCAACTGGTGAAAAAGAAAAAGTTGCAAAAGTAAAGAAAATTTACCAAAATCTTGATGATGCAATGGGACGTGCTATTGCGGTTTACGGAAATTATAGTGAATGGGATAAATCAACAACTGCTAGCAGACTTGCAGATTTTTTAAAAATCTCAAAAAACTGTGGAGCAGATCCTTCAAAATGTTTTCCATCATCATTTAAAGAAAAAGATGGAACGACTGTTCTAAGTCCTTCAACGATTGTATTATATTCTTATATGATATTAGCAGATGGAACATCAATTGCTATACCTAATAGCGGTTCGCTCGATATGATATACATTGATATTGATGGTCCGCAAAAAGGTTCTGCAACTGCATCAAAAGATGTATTTGCTTTTGAAATATCTGATACAGGGGAAATAACACCGTACGGTGATTTGGATTTTAGTTCAGGTAGTTTATTATCTTGTGGTTGTTTCAATAGGGGTGGTGTAGAATGCACTATGTGGGTTGTTCAAAATGAAAATTTAGATTACTTAAAATGTCCTGACAAATTAACTGAAAATAAAACGTCTTGCAAATAATTTGTAGGTTGTGTGAAACCCAACAAAATTGCTCATATTAATATTATATAAAGCCACATTTATTGGCGGTATAATTAAGGTATGAGAAAGTATTACACGCACATCGTACTGATTATTTTGGCTTTAGTTCTATATTTTATGGCTAACTTTCAAAGGGTAGCCGTTCCTGGGGCTATTTTTGATGTTTTGCGTTCACAATTACATATCACTGCACCTGCAATTACGGCTTTGAGTGCGATTTTTATGTATTCTTATGCGATAAGTCTTTTGTTTTGCGGAATTTTAGTTGATAGATACGGTGCAGTCAAGGTTATACTTTGCGGTGCGTTGTTATTCTCTTTGGGTTCAATAATTTTTCCAAACACAAACAATATTCATTTATTATACTTTAGCCGTTCTTTGTTAGGTTTTGGCTCAGCGGCATTTTATTTGAGTTTAGTTCACGAGGCGAAAAAATGTTTTCCTGACAAGTATTTCGGAATTTGCGTTTCTCTAATGCTTATTACAGGCTACATTGGGGGTGTTTTTGCAAATGCACCGTTAATATTTTTGACTAAATTCTTCACTTGGCAGTCAATTTTGACTTGTATGGCAATAATTACAATTGTTGCAACCTTATTATTCTGTGTTGAAAGAGGTTTTTTACATCATATTCCAGTGAATTACAATGCTAAATTTTCGCTAACTCCTTTTAAAGAGGTTTTATCAGAAAAATTTAACCGCAATTTGTTTATTTATGCAGGTTTGAATTATGGTTTGTATTACGTTATTCAAACAGTTTTGGGGGTTAAGTTCTTAAAGGATTTTGTTAATTTATCGGAAACAACTTCTGCATTAATTTTGTCAATAATGATTGTTATTGCAGGGATTTCAGGGTTTTCAATGGCTTCTTTAAGCATTATGCTTAATAACCGTCGTGTAATTTTTATGAAATCAATTTGCATAATGACTTCGATTATTTTTGCGGTAATCTCTTTATGCTTGTTGTTTAATATAAAAACTCCTCTAATTGCAGTTTTATTCTTGCTAATTGCAATAAGTGGCGGTATGTCGCCGTTGCTTGTTCCGATTATTCACGCAACAAACAAATACGAGGTTCGTGGAACTGCTTTGAGCATAATGAATTCTTGTTTCTTTATTACTGTTGGTTTTTTAGGCTCTTTAATCGGATTTTTGCTTGATAGAATTCCGCCTGTTTTGAACTCTTTAGGCAATTATGTTTACACTTCAAAATCATATTTGCTAGTGTTTGGGGCATTTTTCGTATTCTCTTTAGTCGAAATGTATAACGTTTTCAAATTAAAAGATGTATAATCTCCTCTAAATGGTTGATTACTAATTTTGAAAAATAAATTAATATATTGTTGTAGGGAAAATGGGGGGATATCGTTATGTCTTCAATTATCGGCGGAATGAGTCAAATGTCAGATATTCAATCTCAAATTTGGCAAATGTATAACAAAATTAATAATGCTACAATTGAGGCTGGTCAAAAGCATTTGGAAGAATTTTCTGAAGCGAATGCTATTGCAGGCGAAGATTTTGCTAAGGCATTGGAAGAACAATATCAAAAACAAAACCAACAAGTTTTGAATAATGAAATGAATTTTATGCAGAATGAGCAACTTGGAATGCCTGCAGGATTAAATATTACAGAGGTTGGCTCGACAGATGAATCTTACCAAAGCCTTATTAATACTTTGATGGACTCAATGATGGAGAATTTGGATAAAAATTCAGACGGTCATGTTTCAAGTGAAGAAATGCAAGGGCTAGAAAAGGTTTTGAACAAAACTCCGAATGCTGAAACAACAGGAAGTTTAGCCTCAAATGGTGGTTCTTTCAAAAATCAAGCAGGTAATTTTATTCAAAAACTAATTGATACATACAAGGATAAAGGAAGTATCAACGGTTTAAACGTTTAATATAATTGAAAAGAGCAACTTTTACGGTTGCTCTTTTTTTGTGTCAATTATTGTAATTGATTTTTCAAGTCTGTTCTAATTCCTGCGAGTGGGCTTTTGTTTGGTGAAAATAAATTGTTATAATATTTTTTTGCATAAACCACAGGGAATTTTGGAATCCAACTTAATTTTATGAAAATCGAAACTGTTTCAGCCCCTTTTGAAAGCATTAATTCGTCGATAGTGTCCTCATAAGCGGTTGAAATTGTCGAAATAGTTTTTAGCAAATAGTCAGTCGCAGTTACGACAGAATAACTTGCCCCAACACCAGTTTTTATAAGGATTTCTGTAACTTTATAATCTTTGCCGTCAAATTTTACTCGTGTAACCTCTTTTGGAAGTGTAATTGCTTCTTCTTTAGTTATACTTTCGATTTCATACCAATTTCCTTGATATTGAATACGCAAAACTTTTGGCGATGGTGCATAAATAAAATCGTATTCGTTGTCTAAAAGTTTTTTGCCTTCGCTGTTATAAATTCCGTATTTGTAGTTTTTGCAGGTTAAAAATCTCTTGCCAAAAAGAGGTTCAATAGATGTGAATTCAGGCGGAACGATTACGTTACCGAATTCGTCATATAGCCCGTAATCCTTTTCGTTACCGAGTTTTACCCATTTGTCAAAAATTCTTTCAACGTGAGAGTATTTCGCATCAACAAGATAATTTCCTTTGCAGTCGATTAAGCCGAATTTGTTGTTCTTTTTTTGAACTATCCATGCGTTATCGCCAAGTCTGATGAGTTTTTTGTATTGAGCATGCACAATGACTTTATCAGATTTGTTTTTTAAACCGTAGAAGTTTTTTAGTGTGTAAACTTTCAAATTGTCTGTTGTGTAAACTTCTTCGGCATTTACTGATAAGTTTTGTGAAAAAATAAATATTAAAAATATGATTAAAATTCGTTTCATATTAGTATATTATCATAAAACATGTTATAATAATAAACATTAAAAATTATGAAAAAAATGAGTAAAAATTTAAAAATTTGCATAATTGGGATAATTTCGTTGTTGGTATTGGTCATAATACCTGCAATACTTTATTTGTACGCACTTCCAAGTATTGTTTCAAATCCAAGTTTTTTGGAATATGTTCAAAAAACGGTTAAAGAGTCTTGCGGTGCGGAATTGATTATTCAAAATCCAGTTCTTAGAACTTCTCCAAAATTATCAATAACTTTTGTTTCGGATAATATTTTGCTTACAAAAGACGGTAAAACCCTTTTGAGCATTGATAAATTAGACTGTGCCTTGTCAATTCGAAAACTTTTAGCAAAAAAGATTATTTTGGATAAATTAGGTGCTGATGATGTTTATGCAGATATAAACGAACTTCAAAAATTGACAGTTAAAGAGGGCGAAGAACAAAAACCGTCTGAATTCCAAGTAAAATGGTTTAATTCGGTACTTTATTTGAAAAAATGTATTGTTTTATACAGAACTCCTGATGGTGTTTTGGTTAAGGTTTTTGCTCGTGATTTAGAGATTACAAAGGCTAAAAACCCTAAATATATTCATTTTTCTGTGCTAACCGATATTGAATTTGATAATCAAAGATTTAGATTGATGTTCAAGGATTTCAACAGAATTTACATCAAGGATAAAAAAATTAATATAGACGACTTTAAATTTATTGTTGACAAATCAATGGTAAATGTAAAAGGTTTTATCGATGCGAATAATAAATATGATTTTACTGTAAGTTCTAAAAAATTCAATGTTAAAAACGTTCAAAGTGCTTTAGAATCAAATCTTATCATCGCAAACGGCAAAGATGTTTTATCTTGCTTTAAAGATTTGAAAGGTGATTTTGATTTCAATTTTAATATGAATAATAAAAATATGAGTGGGATTGTGAAAATTAACCGCATTTCCTCAAAACTAATTCCGCTTGCAGATATTCCGTTTACGGCAACAAAAGGGGTTGTCGAAATTGGCTCTCGTGATATTCAAATAAAGGATATTGAGGGATATTATGGCTCAAAATCGTCAAACAAAATTGTTTTGAGTGGCGATGTAAAAGATTATGTAAAAACAGCAAAAACAACCATTTTGGTTACAGGTGATGCTGAAAATGAATTTGCAAAATATGTTTCAAAAGTTGCAGGTTGCAAATTCACTTTGCAAGGGTTGTCAAAAGTAGGATTAAAAGTTGAAACAGATGCGACTGGCAAAGTTTCAGTTGGTGGCGGATTCAAAATTCCAAAAGGTTCTGATTTGTTGATTGAAAATTCTTCGATAAGTCCTACAAAATTTGATAGAGCGGTCGGAATTAAACTAAAATTAGTTAAAAATATCTTAGATATTGAGCATATCAATTACTATATTTCAGACGTGATTTCTTCAAAAGGTCGCCCTGAAACAAAACCTTTGGTTTCTGTAAGTAGTAATGTTGATATTGTTTCAGGACAAATTAACAAATTGGCTTTTGATATTCCTGAGCCAATTCCGAGCGAATTTTTCAACGTATTAGTGAACCAAAGACTTTTCAGGCATGGTACATTTAGCGGTAATTTAGAATACGTAAATACAGACAAAAAACGTCCGTATATCAATAGTAACGTGCAACTTAAAGATGTTAGAGTTGTTGGTCAAAGTTTGAAATTTAATAATGCAAAAGTGATTTCTAACAAAAATTCAAGCATACATTTGGTTGCTGACGGTCGTTTTAGACGTACAAATTACAAATTTAACGGCGACCTTCAAAACAAAATGCTGTTCCCAATTGTTGTTGAAAATGTTGATTTGAATATTGATGATTTAGATGTGGAAAGAGTTTTGGCAAGTTTTGCACCAAGACCTCAATTGACAGAAGAACAACGAAAAGCACTTAGAGAAAAATATAAAGCAAAAAATCCTCAAGTTGCAAAAAGTGATGTTCCTTTAAAATACTTTGAAGTTGAAGAAAAGGCAAAAACTCAAACAAAAACAACTACTACATCTGAAGATGATACTCCAATTGAATTTCAACCTAATTTGATTGCAGTTAGAAGTTGTAAATTTAATATGCACAAAGGTAAATATAAATCTATAAATTTTGGAAATCTTCATGCTAATTTAACCTTGACAGAAAAAGGAATTTTAGAAGTAAAATCTAATAAATTTGATTTTGCTGACGGAATTTCTACACTAAAAGTTTATTGCGATATGGCAAAACAAAAATATAGTGTTCGTTTGGGAGCGAAAGATGTTGATTCTGACGTTATTGCAACGTCAATGTTGAGTTTGCCAAGAGAAATTTCAGGCAAAGCAAGTGCATTGTTGGAATTTTACACTGACGACAAAATGAAATTGAACGGCAGAATTCAATTTGCGATAAATAACGGTTCAATAATGAAATTAGGCTTGGTTCAATATATTTTGAACATGGCATCAATTTTCAGAAACCCTGTTGCAATGATAAGTCCGTCAACGTTAGTGGATTTGGTAGACGTTCCTGATGGAACATTTAAAAAGATTTCAGGTGATTTGCGTATTCGAGATAACGTAATTGATAGAATGATGATAAAATCTTCTTCGCCTCAATTAAGTGCTTTGATTTTCGGACAAATTAACCTTGAAAACTTTGATTCTTCTTTGAGAATTTATACAAAATTTAGCAATAAACATACAGGTTTCACAGGATTTTTGCGTAATATTTCTTTGAATTCTCTTGCAAGAAAAAATCAATTGAATATGGAAGAAGTAAGTTATTATGCGTCTGAATTAAAAATGTTACCAAAATTGGAAACTGGTGAAGATATGGCTCAAGTCTTTTTAACAAAGGTTGACGGCGATGTTCAGTCAAATAATTTTATTTCTTCGTTGAAAAAAATCAAATAAAAATTTTTGAACTATAATAAAATAGAAAAAAGATAAAAAGAAAAGGGGTTATCATGTATCAATTATTTATCGAAAAAGAAAATTCTTTCGCACCTGACTTGGAAGGCGAATACCAAGAATTAGAAGATGCAAGAAAAGCGGCTGAAAAAGCAAAAGCAGAAGATTCATCAATTTACTACGAAATCAAAGAAACTGATGGACACGTAAACAATTATGGTGAATTAATCGCAACAGTTATCGCAAGAGGTTAATTTAAAAAGGAGAGTTTTATGTTAGAAAAATTAAAAGATTTTCAAATCGCCATTTTAGGGGTTTGTATTGCAATTGGCGTAATTTTTGCGGCAGTTGTTTCTACAACAAATTTGTCAAAAGATAACATTTCGGTTACAGGTTCAGCATACGAAATCGTAAAATCTGATTCTGCAAATTGGACTTTTATGATTAAAACAAAAGAACCTACAAGAGTTTTGGCATATAAAAAAATTAAAGAACAATTGCCAATTTTGCAAAAATATTTGATTTCAAAAGGCTTTACTGCTGATCAAATTGAAATCAAACCTGTAAACAGTTATGAAAATTACAGATCAAACCCTGCAAATGGCTACCAAACAAACGTTGTGGAAAGTTATACCTACGAACAACCTGTAAAAGTTTCAACAAAAGATGTTGAAAAAATCAAAGAATTGGCAACAAGTTACCAAGATTTGACAGAAAAAGGGCTTACAATTGTAAGTTATGAACAACCACAATATCAATATTCACAACTTGCAGAATTGAAAGTTAAATTATTGCAAAAAGCGACTTCTGATGCTAGAGATAGAGCAAAATCAATGTTGAAATCAAACCACAATAGAGTTGGCAAAATCCGTTCAGCAAGAATGGGTGTGTTCCAAATCACTCCTGTTGATTCAAACGACGTAAGCGATTCAGGTTACAATGATTTGTCATCAATCGAAAAGAAAGTAACAGCAGTTGCAAACGTAACATTTGCAATTAAATAATTGTTTAAAAAAGGTTCGGCGGTGGCATTTGCCCCCGCCGATTATTTGTTTCAAAATTTTCTTGAACTCTTGAAAACAAATTAAAATATGTTATACTTATTACAAAAAAGGAGAAGAAAATGTTTGAAAACATTGTTAAATATGGACTTTGCATTTGCGGGGGGGGGTAGAACCTAGTAGCAGAGTGAGTTTTAGAGTTTGTAAAAACGGTTTTAAAAGATTTTTAGCATTTACATTAGCAGAAACACTTATTGTAATGGGTATTATTGGTATTGTTTCAGCCTTAACTTTGCCAAACTTGAATTCATCAACTGGCGAAAAAGAAAAAGTTGCAAAGGTTAAAAAATTGTATCAAAATCTTGATGATGCGGTAGGTCGTGCACAGGCAGTTTACGGACCAATGAATGAATGGTTTGTTAATGATGCTTCAGCAACAGCACAAATTACTCGATTTGGTGATAGATTAACTGAATTTATGAAAGTTTCAAAAAACTGTAATGTTACAACAAATCAAAAATGTTTTTCACCTTCAAATGTAACTTATATTAGTGGAAGTTCTACTTTAGGTGATATTGATGGTTCAAATACTTCTTATAAATTTGTTTTAGCAGATGGTACATCTGTTGCATTAGAAAGACAGGGTACTAATTCTTACTATGTTTATTTTAATATTGACGGAATAAAAGGTAAAAATAAAATTGGTGCAGACGTATTTTCTGTAAGCGTAAATGCGAATTCTCCAGAAAATCCAATTTCGACTTATCAGGCTTCAGTTGGTGATATTTTAACTACTGGTAACGGTATGGGGGCAACATCTTGGGTCTTAAATTATGATAATATGGATTATTTGAAAGCAGGTACTAATGGAAAATGTACAAATAGTAGTGTAACACTTAACATATCTGCAAATCCACCTGTTACAAGTTGTAAGTAGTCTAGGTCGGGATTAGAATATTGGATTTTGAGTATTGAAATAATTCTTTATTTATAAATTATTTCTACTCACAATTCACTGTTCACTACTCACTATTCTAACTTATTTTTTCAAATTTTATTCTATTATGGCGGTTATTCCAAGAAGTTCTTGGTCTGTTTTGCCAAACATAATCTTTTATGCCCTCTGCAATTGCTTTTGCATATTTTTGTCGGAAAGAATCATTCATCAATAATTCGTTATCATAAGGGTTTATCACATAAGCAGTTTCAACCAAAACGCTTACGGCAGAAGTGTTTCTGACTACCGCAAAACTTGCTTGTTTAACTCCCTCTGTATTGATGTTCATAGAGTTTGCAACTGAATTCAAAATGCTATCTGCAAGAGGTTTTGCCTCATCGTAATAGTGGTAAACACTTGAACCTCTGTGTTTTTGAGGGTTTTGGCTATCAGGTAAAGAGTTAGCATGCACGCTTACAAAGATTTGTGCATTTTTTTCGTTTGTATATTTAACTCTGTCGTTCAAGGATACAAATTTGTCTGTGTTTCTTGTCATATACACGTTTGCACCTAATTCTTTCAAATCTTTTTCCAAGTATTTTGAAATTGATAGGTTAAAATCTTTTTCGTAGTTTCGACAACAACTTACAGCACCCAATTCTTTTCCGCCATGACCTGCATCAACTACTATTTTAATGTCTTTTAGTGGTTGTCTGCGTGAAATTTTTGGCTCTTTTTTTATGCTTAAAACAAGAGTGTTACCCCTATATTTCAAGTCATAGCCCATTAATCTTTGGTTTAATGTAATTTTGAATACGGCAGTGTTATTGTCGTTTGCACCTACGTTATAAATTTTCAAGGTCATAATTTCACCCTCTGTTATTGAGTAAGGTGTTTTTTTAGACATCGTAAATTCGTAAATGTATTCTTCATCTGTTTCTTGACCTCTATAATCGTATAAAAATGCTCTGTTGTAAGGAGTTTGCTTAACTCTTACGTCTGATTTTGCAACCCACGCAAATTGTTTAGGCGAAAGTTCTATTTTATACATGTCGCCTAATTCACCAATAGCATTCAATTCCATACCTTTTTGAAAGTGAGAAATCCTGTTTATTCCGCTTTGAATTGCAGTTGAGCGAATTGGTGCATTATTTCTTGTTATTTCTACCGTAATTGGTGAGTTATAAGCCGTATAAGAGGTTTGTTTGTAGCATTTGCAATTGATAGGTCGTTCGATAACATAAGTTTTCATTTCGCCGTCTGACAAAAGAGTAAACTCATTTTTGCCTGTCGCAAGTTGAACTTGTTTTGCGAACGCTCCTGTTCGATGCACTTCAATAGGTTCATCGTTTATAAACAATTTATCACCATATTTTACTGCCCCTACGAAAAAGGTTGTTGGAGAGTTTATTTTTGCGTAAGTTGAAGTTGGGTAAACAACATCAAGTGCAAAAACTGAACTTTGCATTAAAAATAAAATAAAGATAGTGTATAAAATTTTCTTCATGTTATGATTATAGTAGATTATTTGGGAAAGGAAATCCACTATGCAACCGACTTTGATTTTTGATATGGACGGAGTAATCGTCGACACAAGACAGTCTTATTGTAAACTTTTGGTTGATTGTTTTAACCATTTTTCAGGCGAAGAAATTACTTACGAAAACGATGTTATTCCAATAAAAAGGTTGGGTGGTTACAACAACGACTGGGATATTTTGGACTTGTTGTTTAAACAACATGGTCATAAAGTCGATTACAAGGACATAATGAAATATTATGCCGATAATTATTGCAACGAAAATTTTGAAGGTTACATTAATATTGAAGAACCGATTATTGATAAAAATTATGTTGCAGAATTGGCTAAAGATTATAATTTGACTATTTTTACAGGTCGTTACGAACACGAAGCAAAACATACTTTGAAAAGATTTGGAATGATAGATTATTTTTCAAAAATAGTAGGCTTCGAATCAGTTGGACATGGTTTTCAAAAACCAAATCCAAAGGGTGTAAACATAATTAAATCAGGTGTTACAAGCGACAGAATTTATTATATGGGCGATACTGTAGACGATATGATTGCAGCAAAAGCAGGCGGAGTTCTCGGAATAGGTTGTCTGCCACCTCAAGATAAGTCCGAAACACTTGTGAATAGGCTAAAATCAGAGGGTGCTTATGCCGTATTAAATTCGACTGTTGAATTGAAAGATTTTTTGAAAAAAGATTTAGAAACTCTTGCATTAAAAAATTGATATAGTACAATTATTACACAGTAAGTCGGAAGTTATGGCGTTGGTATGCCATGCTTCACGCAACCAGAAAGGAAGTACAAAATGCCAAAAATGAAAACACACAAATCTGGTGCAAAACGTTACAAAGTAACAGGCACTGGAAAAATTACTCGTAGAAAAGCAGGAATTGGCCACTTATTAGCAAACAAATCTGCAAGCAGAAAGAGAAAATTGTTTAAAACAACTGAAATCGCTGCTTCACAAGTAGATTTAGTTTCAAAAGAGTTACCATACAAAAAGTATTCAAGATAGGAGTGGACAATGAGAGTAAAACGCGGTAATGTATGTCGCAACAGACATAAAAAAATATTGAAATTAGCAAAAGGTTTCAAAGGTGCAAGAAGCAGAATATTTAAAGTTGCTAATTGTGCAGTAATGAAAGCATTGAAATATGCTTACAGAGATAGACGAGCAACTAAACGCATGAGAAGATTATGGATTATCAGAATCAATGCTGCTGTTAGAGAAAATGGTATGAGTTATTCAAGATTTATCAACGCTTGCAAAAAAGCAAACATTCTTGTAAACAGAAAAATGTTGGCTGACCTTGCAGTAAACGATAAAGAAGCATTCCAAGTTGTTCTTGAAACTGCTAAATCTGCTTTATAATCCGTAAAGCAAAAAGATATTTTTAAAGGCGATTTTGATGAAATCAAAATCGCCTTTTTTTAATTAGTTATTAATTTTAAAACTTTTAAGATTTAAAAAAGTGTTATAACTCTTTGTTTAAACTTAAATTTTAAAATCGTCGCTACCCATCATGTTTTGTTCTTGTGGGTAATTTTGTTTTAGAGGGTCATAGTTGTTGCTAGATTCTGCACGTAATTTTTCCATGTAGATTTGACCGTTTTTAACAAGTTGTTGATGTTGGTTCAAAGTATTTTCAAGACTTGCTAAAACTTGTTCTGCGTATGCTTCAGCACCTTCTTTTGTTCTTAAAGCATCGTCGTGTGCTTGATTTCTAAAGTTTTCAGCATCTTCAAGTGCTTTTCTTTTGATTTCTTCGCATTCAGCAATAACTTGTTCTTTAATCAATTCTGCTTCGCTTTGAACTTTTCTCAAAAGTTCTGATTCGCTTAATAATCTTGCGGCTTCTGTGTTTGCATCGTTGATAATTTTGTTTGCTCTTTGTTCTGCATCAATTTGTAATTCTTCTTTTCTTCTCAAAAGTCTGCGTGCTTCTTGAATTTCTTTTGGCAAAGCACCGTAAATACTATCAATTACTTGTTCCATTTCTTTTAATTTTACGGCTACAAGATAGTTTGGAAGAATTGAGAAACTTTTTTCCAAAATTATTTCTAATCTTTTCAATAAATCATAGATTTCGTTTTTTTGAACGCTCATTTTATAAAAAAACCTTTCGTGCTAGTGTAATAATTTTATTTTACAACAGTCTGAATTTAATTGTCAAACCATGATTTTAGGCTTTTTGAAATTTTTCTTTCAAATATTCATTAACCACCTCTGGAACGAATTTTGAAACATCGCCACCGAAACTAAT
>SAMEA104315436__coassemble_1597_pt1 | contig 12673 bp, 9 predicted proteins | sample SAMEA104315436__metabat2_low_PE_046 | metagenome-assembled genome bin SAMEA104315436 (sample SAMEA104315436) | gut metagenome | biome: Monkey gut; feature: monkey-associated habitat; material: faeces | place: China | collected 2013
CTATTTTCTGAAATTTATTTTTATTTCAGAAAGGGGAAGAAGTCTATAATTTGCTACCTACTGCTTTGTATAGGCTAATGTAGTCTACGTAGCAACTACCTGTTGAACTTGCAACAAGTTGGTTTACTGTCAACAAGTTTTCTTGCATTTGGATTAGGTCTAATTTTGAGATTATACCTGCATTAAAGCGTTGTTGAGTGTAGCCGAAATCTTGTTTTTCAAGAGATAATTGTTTTTTATGCTCGTTAAGTTTTTCGCTATCACGTTTTACTGTGATTAGAGCATCGTTCACTTCTTGCAAGGCAGTTAAATTAGTTTTGTAATAATTTTCTAATGCTTTATCATATTGAACTTTTTTAAGTTTTAGGTTTGCAATTCTTGCACCACCTGTAAATACAGGCAACATTCCTTGTGCAGCAAGAGCATAAATTCCATCAACTGGAAGGCTTTTACCGTTCAAAAACATCGCTAAACCACTGATATTAATTGATGGTAGGAATTCTTTTTTTGCAACTCTAACATCAATGCCCATTTTTTCTAACATTTTGATAGATTTCAAATAGTCTGGTCTATTTGTAATTATTTCAGAAGAAATTTCTGTCGGAATTGCTTTTGAATAATTTATGCTAGAAAGTTTTGAAATTTTTAAATCGTTAATGTTTTCAGGGCTTTCGCCGATTAACACTGCAAGTTGATGTAACAAAATAGTTCTTTGTTTTTTGTAATTTATCAAATCAGAAGTTCCGTAAACGTAAGCCTTGTTTGCTTTTACGGTATCTGCTGTTGAAACAAGCCCTTGGCGGTTGCTTTCTAGCATTATTTCATAAATTTCTTTTCTTAATTTGACGATGTTTTCTTGATAGTTAATAACATCATTTAGTGTTGCGATGTTCATATAAACACTTCCAACTGCTGATGCGATTGAGATATATGCTGCTCGTTCGTCAAATTTAGAGGCTTCGTATAATTTTTTTGCACTACGAGTTTTATCTCTGTTTTTTAAGAAAATATCTGCCTCATAATTAATTATCATCGGTGTTGCAAATGACCAATTTGTGTCAGAACTCAATAATGGCGATAAAGAGCCGATTTTTGCAACTGCTGGCATGTAACCAACACTTGCTTGTGGTAATTCGTTTGCCAATTGAAGTTTTACGTTTTGGTAAAATTCATCAACATTTAAGGTTGCCATTTTTAAGTCATAATTATTTTTTATCGCTAGATTAATATAATTATCTAAATTTTTATCATTAAAACTTTTCCAAAAATCTAAATTAACATAGGCATATTTGTAATCATCGTTATACTTTTTATTACGTTTTACTCTATGTTTTAACATTTTTTCTTGTTTTTTTATTGTTTTTGCATCTTGTTTTTGTGTATCTTGAATAGCAAAAGCAGGTAAAAAACTTAAATTCAAAAACGATAAAAGTAGCCCAAATGCAATAATTTTATTTCTTTTCATCTTTTTTCCTTACATACTTGACAAATTTTACAAGGATATGATAACATATATTTGTTACAAATGCAACATGTAATTTTTGTAACAGGGAAGGAAAATAATTTTAAATGGCTGAAAAAACTTGTGAAATCGTAGATTTTAGTAAATCTGTTTTTTATAAAATTCAACAATTGGCTATATATTCTGATAAATTAGGCGAAAATTTCTTTGAAATAAGAAATGTTGATTTGACTCACGATGAGTTTGCTGCGTTGAATTTTATTATTAATCACCCGAACATTTGTCAAAGGGATTTGGCGAAGTTAATTCTTAGAGATAGAGTTAGAACAGGTAGAATTTTAACATCTTTGGAAGATAAAGGGTATATAAAAAGGATTAATTCAACAAAGAATAACCGACTTATAAGACAGTTACAAATTACAAAATCTGGTGAAAAAATTTATTTTGAACAATTTAATATAATGTCAAAAGTTATGGAAAAATTGTTGGAAAAATTTTCGGCAAAACAAATGGACGATTTGATGGCATCTTTGTCGAAATTGGAAAATGCTTTAGCAGAAATAGTAGAATTTAATATATAGGAGTAAAAATGGAAACTCAAGAAACAAAAGAAAAAGACTTAAAATTTCATAAAAGATTTATATTTATACCACTATGTGTAATTGGTGCGATATTATTGACTTTTGCAATTGTTTATAATTTGCAATTCGAATCAACAGATGATGCTTATGTCGAAAATCACATGGTTCAAGTTGCACCAAAAGTTGGTGGTCAAATAGTTGCGGTTTACGTAACAGATAACCAAAAGGTTAAGGCAGGTGATTTGGTTGCCGAAATTGATAGTGCTGATTATGTAGTTAAAGCAAATCAAGCAAGAGCACAATATGAAAAGGCTTTAGCGGCTCAAAAAGTTGCAAAGGCAAATTACAATGCGGCTCAAATTTCTATTAATAATGCGAAAGCAGATTTTGAACGTTATCAAAAATTATACAAAACAGGTGCTGTTTCAAAACAACAATTAGATATGGCTCAAACAAAATATGAATCAACTCAAGCAAATTTAGTTAATGCCGATGAAAATGTTATGTCGCCTGCACAAAACAAGGTTGCCGATGCTGATATTAAAATGTTGAAAGCAATGAAAGATAAGGCTGAATTAGATTTATCTTATACAAAAATTTATGCTCCTCAAGACGGTACTGTTTCAGGCAAAAAAGTTGAAGTAGGTGCTTATGTTCAAACTGGTTCACCTTTGTTTGCTATTGTTCCGCTTGATGTTTGGGTAGTTGCAAACTTTAAAGAAAACCAAGTTGGAAAAATGAAAGCAGGTCAACCTGTTGATATCAAAATTGATGCATATCCAAACAAAGTATTTAAAGGAAAAATTGACAGTATTCAAAGAGCATCAGGTGCAAAATCAAGTTTATTCCCACCTGAAAACGCAGTTGGTTCTTTCGTTAAAATCGTACAAAGAATTCCTGTAAAAATTGTATTTGACGAGGTAATTGATGCAAATCAATACAATGTTGTCCCTGGTATGAGTGTAGTTCCAAAGGTTAAAGTAAAATAATAATGTCAGAAGCAGTTACTCAAAATCAAGAAGAGTGGAAACCCTCAAAAAGCCCGTGGTTAATCTCTATACCGACTATTTTTGCTGCGTTTATGTTTGTTTTGGACGAAACAATTGCAAACGTAGCCTTGCCACACATGGCTGGAACTTTTTCGGTTAGCCGTCAAGAATCAATGTGGATTTTGACAAGTTACATTGTTGCCAGTGGGATTATGATTACGGCGGTTGACTGGTTCTGCCGTTTTATGGGTAGAAAAAATTTCTTCATTTTTAGTATTTGCTTATTCACAATTTCATCTTTCATGTGCGGAATTTCAAATTCTATTGAAATGATTTTGATATCAAGAATTTTGCAAGGTTTGGGTGGTGGCGGTTTGTTGCCTGTTTCTCAAGCCGTAATGTTAGAAAGTTTTCCGCCTGAAGATAGAGGCAAAGCGATGGCTACATTTGGTTTGGTAGTTGTTGTTGCACCGATTATCGGTCCGATTATTGGTGGTTTTATCACTGATAACTGGAATTGGCCTTGGATTTTCTTCATAAATGTTCCAATTGGTATTATTACCGTATTTGTAGCAAAACATTTTTTGGAAGATCCACCTTATGCTAAAAAACAAGACAATGTATACTTAGACAAAATAGGCTTCTTTTTACTTGTTGCTTGGCTTGTAAGTATGCAAGTTATATTTGATAAAGGTAATGATGCAGACTGGTTTAATGCACCTTGGATTTGCAAATTAACTGCTTTTTCTGTGTTCAGTTTTCTTGCCTTTGTTTATTCCCAATGGAAAGGTAAAAATCCATTAATTGATTTATCAGTTTTAAAAGATGCGAATTATACAATTGGTACAGCAGTGCAAGTTATTATTATGGGTGTAATGTTGTCCTCAATGGCTTTGTTACCTCAATTTTTACAGTCAATGCTAGGTTATACCGCATTTACAAGTGGTTTGGCGATTATGCCTCGTGGTTGTGGTGCTTTGACTGGTATTGCGATTTTTGGTTCGTTGTCAAAAATTGTTGATAATAGGCTGTTCGCCGCTATTGGCTTGTTGTTGGTTGGTTTTGCAGGGTTAGAATTCGGATTTTTAAATCTTGATATCTCAAGTATAAACATTGCAATTCCAAACTTTGTTTTCGGGCTTGGAATGGGACTTGCGATGATGCCGTTGATTGCATTATCAGTAATAACTTTAAGAAACGACCAAATGACAAACGCTAGTGGTTTGCAAAATACTCTTAAAAACGTTGGTGGTGCAGTAGGTACATCTATTGTTACAACCTTGGTTTCAAGATATTCGCAAATTCACCAAGCAAATATGGTTGGTCATTTAACACCGCTAAATCAAGTTTTTGCAGATAATGTGAACGCAATGACTGCTGCCTTTAGCCAATATACGCATGTTTCTGTTGCAAGATATATGGCTGAATATTCAGTTTACGGCTCAATGGTTAAACAAGCCTCTTTGTGGGGATTTATGGAAGCCTTTAGGTGGTGCGGTTTAGTTGCCATTTGTATTGCAGGGCTTGTGTTCTTGTTGAAGAATCCTAAAAATACAGAAAATTCAGAAACTACTGAAAAATAATTTTTCAATGTATAATTGATTTATGAAAAAAATATGTTTAAACTGGACAATATCAATTTTAACAGGCTTTTTTGTCTTGTTTTTGTTGTCGGTTTTTGAATTTATTTTTCATTTGTCTATAAATCCTTTGAATTTGCCGATTTCGGTAATTATTTCAGTTGGTTTAATTGGATTTTTTACTCTAAAAGACAACAAAAAAGGCTTTTTTAAATCTTTTTTTGCTCAAATAATTGTTTTGTTTGATTTGATTTTGTTGTTTGGGGTTTTATGCTATTTTATTCCTGATATTTCGTATGACGGAACTACTTATCATCAAGCGATGATAATACTTTTGAAGCAAGGTTTAAATCCGATTTTTGATAATGTTTCAAATTTTGCTATGTCGCAAAAATATGTCTTTACCTCATCTATTCCTTATGTTGAGAATTTTTTGAAGTTTTTTGAGATAATCGGTGCAAATATTTACATATTTTTTGATAAAATTGAACTTTCAAAAATAACAAACTATATTTTTATGCTGATTTCGTTTTGTTATGCGTTTTATAGTTTGAAAAATCTTGAATTATCAAACAAAAAATCCGCAATTTTTGCATTAATTTTAATTTATAACCCAATTTGCATTTGCCAAATGCTTTCAAACTACGTAGATGCGGTATTTTATTATACTTTTTTAATTCTATTGTTTGCCCTAATAAATTATACAAAAGGAGTTGATACAAAAAAATCCTTGTATTTGGTTTTTATTGCTTCAATAATTTTTTCGAATATCAAATTAACAGGGCTTTTTACAACAATTATAATGTTTTTGGTATTTTTAATTGCGTATCGCTCAAAAACTTTGTTGAAAATTTTTTCTTTATCGATAATTTTTATATTATTAACAGGCATAAATCCTTATTTTACAAATATCCAAAAGGGTAGAAGTCCGTTTTATCCTGTGGTTCAGAATTCAATTTTTGATGCAAACAGAGATTTTATGATAACTTCTTACCCTCAAGGGTTTGAAAAAATGGGCAGATTTCAAAAGTTTTTCTTTTCGACTTTTGCAGTATCAAAAAATTTGTCACCTTTGATTAATTCTGACGATGTTCCAAGATTAAAAATACCGTTTACAATAAGTGGTGATGATAAATTTATTTTTGAAGATATGCGTTTAGGCGGATTTGGATATTTCTTTAGCGGAATTTTATTGATGTCGTTGGGTTTAAGCATATTTTTAAGGTTTAAAAACAAAGAGGAGAAAAAACTATTTTTGACTGTTATATCAATATTATTAATCTCAATTTTGGGTAATCACGAGGCTTGGTGGGCTAGATTTGTTCCGCAATTGTGGGTTTTGCCAATTTTTATCGGTTTATTCTTGTTTTTGAACGAAAAAACTTCTGAAAAAACAATTTTAATCGCAAAAATGATGATTTTTATGTGTTTTATTAATTCATTTTTGATTAATTTTCAATATTTTTCTTATATTTTTGAAAATGCAAAACTTTTTCATCGTTCAGTTGAAAACTCTCCAAAAATCGTAAAAATTCCTGAAAGTTATCCAATTCAAATGCACAAATATGAAACCTTGCCTGTAAAACTTGCAGAATACGGCATTGAAGTTATTTACACAAACGAGGAATAAAAAAAAGAGCCTAAATAAGGCTCATAAGAATAGCTGGAAGTATGAAAAAGATTTAATTATATTAAACCCTTTTTACGTCCATAAAACAATTAGTCAACAGTCTTATTTATTATTAAAATAGTATAATACCCAACAAGGCAAATAAAATTAACGCAATATTGAAGTGTAAAAACGTTGGTATGCAAGTATCCCAAATGTGGTTGTGTTGTCCGTCAGCATTTAATCCTGAGGTTGGTCCAAGTGTTGTGTCAGAAGCAGGAGAACCCGCATCACCAAGTGCTGCCGCTGCTGATAAAATTATAATTGTTTCGGCAGGATTAAAGTTTAAGTTCATACAAACAGGTACAAAAAGAACGGCTAAAATCGGTATTGTACCAAAAGACGTACCAATTCCGATAGTAATAAACAAGCCTACCAAAAGCATCATAGCCCCCGCAATTAACTTGTTTGCAGGCAAAATTGACATAACAGAACTTACAAAGGTTTCTATTCCGCCAGTTGATTTTAGCACTGCAGCAAACCCAGCAGCAACAAGCATTACAAACGCAATATAGCCCATTAGACCTATGCCTTCGTCCATAAGTTTATCCATTTTGTGGTGTTTTATTGTTCCTGTTCCAAAAATTATTCCAAGACCAATTAAAGCACCAAGAGGCAAAGATTTTGTAAGAATTTGTACGGTTAAAGTTACAACCGCCGCCAATAGCGTAATGTAATGGTCTTTTGTGAATTTAATTTCTGTTTCCTTGCTATTTTCTTCAATTTCAATATCGTTGTATTTTCTTGGTTTTCTGTATGAAACAAAAATTGCAAAAAGCAAGGCTAGAAACATTCCTAAACCAAGAATACTGTTGTATTTCCAAATATCTGTTTTTACAATTTGCATTCCGTTTAGAGTGATGTTGTCTGCGATTAAGCCTTGAAAGATTAACCCAAATCCTGCGGGAATAACGATGTACGGCATTTTTAAACCAAATGCAAGGCAACAAGCAACTGCTCGTCTATCACATTTTAAAATATTCATTATGTGTAATAATGGTGGAATTAAAATCGGTATAAATGCGATGTGTACTGGAATTAAGTTTTGCGAAAGCATCGCAATTAATGTCAATATTGAAAAAAGTATAAATTTATTACTTTTGATTATTGTTGAGATTTTTTTTGCAAGAACTGTTGCAAGCCCTGTTTGTGTCATTGCTGCTGCGAAAGCACCTAACAAGATGTAACTCAAGGCAGTTTCTGAGTTGTCGCCCATTCCAGAAATGAAAGTGTTCATAATTTCTGTAATATTAATTTTTGCACAAAGTCCTGCTGTGATAGCCGAAATCATTATTGACAAAAGCACATTTACCTTGCACAAACAAAGTATGCAAAGCAATACAATTGAAACTATTACAGGATTAAAAAAAATCGTGCTATCCATAAAAATAGGATAGCACGAACATGTTTTTCTTTGAAGTCTTATTTCCCTGGAGCAAGTTCATAAGGGCTATTTGGTTTGAATTTGTTTTTGTAAACCTCTACATTTGATTGAAAAACTTCAGGAAGTTTTTCAGATTTTTCAAGTATCGCTTTACGTCTTAGCATTCCCAAGTAAACTGTTTCAAAGTGTTTTGCTTGAACGTAAGCCCCAATTGATTCAGGTTTTATCGCATTGTTTTCAATATCAAGAATTTCCATTTCTACAGGAACTTTTTCTGCGTAAGATTTTAGAATTGCAGAAATGTATTTTTCATAATTTTTTGAAATTGTTGGCGACATTACTGTCATTACAACGTGATATTTATCTCTGTTTTGTGCAAAGAAAAATCCTTCTGATGCGTAGTGCATACTGTCAGGTGCTTTTGTTGCATTGAAATTAAAGTCTTTTAGAGATTCTAAATAAAGTTGTTTAATCCAATTTTCTCCGCCACCTTCAAAAATTCTTCCGAAATATTGTTGTTGTTTTAAAGTGTAGCCGTAATCTTCTGCAAAACGGCTAAAGATAGCACTTCTCATTGCAGGGTTGTCTATCAATTTTGTGCTTAGACATTTTTTGCTCATTTCATTTGCACTTTTCAAAATTCTTGTTGCATTGTCTTTTGAAACTCCTGCGTAAGCAATTGCAAATAATCCTGCATCGTCAAACATACTAAATCTTCCGCCAACTCCATCGTGAATATACAATTCTTTGATGTAGTTGTTATCTTTACCGTTTTTCAAACCGATTTTGCCACGCAAATTTTTTGAATTTGGAGTTTTGTCTGTGCATAAAGCAAAGTGCTTTTGAGCCTCTGAAATTGCTTGAGAGTCGCTCATTCCTGATTTTTTATAGTAATCAATTAATAAGTTTTCAAATCTTATAAAACTATCTTTTGTTTCAAATGTTGTACCTGATTTTGACACAACCAAAAAGTTTAAATCTTGAACAGGTCGATTAATTTCTGCTAAGAAATTTTCAAAACTTACAGGGTCAATGTCAGAATAGAAGTAAACTTTGCCCTTGTTTCCAACTCCGTTCATATTTAATAAAAATTCTGCAGTGTGTTTAGAACCGCCAATACCAAGAATTACTAAAGGTCTTTCAACGTTGTCTTTTCTTGATTTTAGTTCGTTTGCTTGTGTGTAAATTTCGTCTAAATGAGATTTGCCGTTTCTTTTTGCAAGTTGTTCGGCTGGCAAATCAACCCATTTTAAGAATTCTGATGTGTTGTTTTTTCTTGCAGAAAAATCTTTTACGACTTTTCCAACTAATGGTTCATATTTTTTTTCAATATCATTAAAATAAAAAACTTTTGTTGGGTTGTCCTCTTGTATTACAAATGCTTGAGTCAAGGATTTGTTTTTGTTCAATTTTGCAAGTTCAACAGACTGACTTACAACAGTTTTGTTGTTTTGAGGTTTTGCCTCTGCAATTAAGTTTAATTTGTCTACGTCAGGGTTAATCATCATCGCTGACATTAATTCAAATAACATAATTTCTCCTTTTTAATTATATATTGTTGTTTCTTCTAATAATTTTAATTCAAACGGTGTGTTTGCAGGTATAGAAAGGTTTCCGCCCTTGCTAAACATAGCAAATAAAGGCGAACCGATTATGTTTACACCAAAAACCATAACCCCTGCAACAAGTGTGAATGGGCTAAAAATAATTGTCATATTGCTATTTGCAAGTTTTTTGGTTGTAGCCCAAGTTTTGTCATAAAATCTTTTTCCAGGTTTTATCGATTTTTCTACACTTTTCCAGTAAGAGTGTTTGCCTTTTATGTTGTTAAAAAAGATTTTTTTATAATTTGCTTTTGTAACCTTTGCGTTAATTTCTTGTGTTCTTCCGTTTATAACCACGTTATCGATTTTTATTACCAATAATCCGCCATTACCACTGATTTGTGGTGTGTGTGAATCTACTACAACTCCGACAAATCTTGTATTTTCAGGAAGTGAAAAATATTTTGTGCGAATTGGTTTTGAAAGTCTAAAATAAATTTTTGTACCAACACTCATTCTGTCAGAGATTCCAGAAGTTAATCTAACAGTGAACTTTGTACCTCTTTTTAAAACAAGTTTTTGACCTTTAGGCTTTGAAATATTTGCCTCTTTTAATGGCACAGGATTTACTTTAGTTGTAGTTCCTGTATTAGAATTTGTTGTTGTTTTTGTCGTATTTGGTTGAGATGTTGGAAAATTTGGTTTTAGCGGAATATCATTTTTTAAATTATCAGGCAAAGGTGGTAATAAATCGTTTTCGATTTTATTCGGATTATATTGTCGTCGAATTTCTTGATCGACAGACATGTCAATATCCAGCACTGCTAGTGCTGGATATTGGATTAAGTTTATTATAATAAATGTTATTATCAGTCTATTTAAGCAATTCATTAATAGCCTTAGCCGCTCTTTTGCCTGCACCCATTGCATTAATTGCAGTTGATGGTCCAGTAGGTGCAACGTCGCCACCTGCATAGATTTTAGGAATAGATGTTTTACCTGTTTCTGCTTCAATTGTGATGTAGCCTTTGTTATCAGTTGTAATATCTAAACCTTCTGCAGTTGCTGATTTTTGAATAATTGGGTTAGGACCTGTACCTAAAGCAACAATTACTGTGTCAACGTCAACAACAACTTCTTTGCCTGTGCCAACTGGTTTACGTCTACCGCTTTCATCAGGTTCGCCAAGTTCCATAACTTCAAGTTTCAAGCCTTTTACGTAACCTTCTTCGCCTAAGATTTCAACTGGTGAGTGAAGTAAGTTGAAGATGATACCTTCTTCTTTTGCGTGTCTAACTTCTTCTTTTCTTGCAGGAAGTTCTGCTTCTGTTCTTCTGTAAACGATTTGAACTTCTTCAAAGCCTGCTCTTAATGCTGTTCTTGCTGCGTCCATTGCAACGTTACCACCACCGATGATAGCGGCTTTTTTACCTACTCTCAATGGAGTTGGGTATTTGTCGTCGTTTGCGTGCATTAAGTTTACACGAGTTAAGAATTCGTTTGCTGAATATACACCGTTTAAGTTTTCACCTGCAATACCTAACATTTTTGGAAGTCCAGCACCTGAGCAAATGAAAATTGCATCATAACCGTCTTCTTCAAGTTGTTTCAATGTGATAGATTTACCAACGATAACGTTTTTGTGGAAAACTACACCCATTTTTTTCAATGAGTCAAGTTCTCTATCCAAAACTGTTCTTGGTAATCTGAAAGGTGGAATACCATATCTTAAAACGCCACCAAGTTCGTGAAGTGCTTCAAATACTGTAACTTCGTGACCTGCTTTTCTCAAGTCTGCTGCTGCAGTGATACCTGCACAACCTGAACCTACGATAGCAACTTTTTTACCGCTTGGTTTAATTTCTGTTTCTGCCGCTTTTGTTGCATCACCAACATATCTTTCTAATGCACCGATAGCGATTGCTTCACCTTTAATGCCTAAAACACATTTGCCTTCGCATTGTTTTTCTTGTGGGCAAACACGTCCGCAAACTGATGGTAGCATGCTTGATTCTCTGATGATATCGCCTGCTTTGTCAATGTTTCCTTCTTTTACTTCGTGAATAAATGCAGGGATATTGATATTTACAGGACAACCTGAAACGCATCTAGGATTTTTACAATTCAAACATCTTGATGATTCAAGTTTTGCTTGTTCGTCTGTTAAATTATCCTCTACTGGGTTAAAATTACTTCTTCTAATGTTTGGATCTTGTTCGTGTTGTCTTTGTCTTTCTGCCATATTAAAATCTCCTATAAAGTTTTTTCTTTATTTTAACCTAAACATTTTTAGATGTAAAATTTTTAATAATAAAAAAGGTGCTTTTTGAAAGCACCTGAAAATTTATAAGAGTGATTATGAAATTTTATTTTGTTGATGGGGTACGATGTAAAATCCGCTTTACGCCCTCGCATTAAACGCAACCGTTCACAAATAAAACGAAAATTCAACATTTCCGTTTGTATTTGTTCACCTTTCGCTTCGCTCATTGCTCTGCTCGGGCTATGCAAATGTCTTGAACGAATCCTCAACGTTTTTCTTACATACAGAATTTACGGATTCAATTTCGGTTTGTACTGCGTTGTGTTCTGTATCCAATTGTTTAAGTTTTAATTCAAGTTCCTTGTCTTGTGCTTGAATTACCGATGTTTGAGCGTTGATATTCGCCATTTCTTGCTCATACAAATAAGATTTATATGTATATTCATTCATAGCGTCATTATACGCATCTTCATCAGTCATTGTGTTTGTTGTAACCGCAAAAGTTGTTGGGTTTCCACCTGCAGGGTTATGTGTGAAACTTTGAACACGATTATAAGCATCTCTATTCAACGTACAAGGTGTATATGTGTCTTGAACAAAGGTTTCAACGTCTGTTGATGTGTAATAAGTCGCTACACTTTGTGTTCTTGTTGTTCCAATACATTTTGCAAGTTCTGATCCTGAATAATATTGATATTTTGGTGCAGATTCGCTACCTACGTTCACAAGGTACATATCGCCAAACCCTGTTTTTGCGGTTAAAGAATCGTTTGCGTCTTTGTGTAATTTTTTGTCCGCATCAGAAAGGTCCGAATATTTTGTTAGCAAGTAACTTTTACCACTTGAGGTTACAACTTGATAACAGTCCTTGTTATTATCGTCTTTTACCATGTGGTCTGTAACTGCAGGTTTTTCATTATCAGAGCAACCTGCAAAATCTATTTTTGTTGTTTTATATGAAAAACTTACGGTATAACTATCTGTGCCACTAATTGGTGTAAATTGTGATACTGTAGCCTCATCGACACCCCCTGGCATCATGAAAGTATAAGTTACTTTTGTATAATCTTGTGTGTTTGGTGGGGTTGGAACTTGAAGTGTCAACATTTGGTTATACAATGTTGCTGATTTGTTTGACAATTCGGTTCTTTGTTGGTTAATTTGTTGACCTTGATATTCGATGTTTGTTTTTCTTGCAGTA
>SAMEA104315436__coassemble_1616_pt1 | contig 12547 bp, 14 predicted proteins | sample SAMEA104315436__metabat2_low_PE_046 | metagenome-assembled genome bin SAMEA104315436 (sample SAMEA104315436) | gut metagenome | biome: Monkey gut; feature: monkey-associated habitat; material: faeces | place: China | collected 2013
TCAAGAAACGTCAAATATTTTTGATATGAGAATATATTATTCCTTACCTATATTAAGTATTTCTTTGAAAAATAATTGCCTGTGCTTATTATTGTTGGGTTTCACCCAACCTACAAAAATTCAACTCTGCAATGACACTTGAAACAGTTTAAAAAATATGTTATACTACCTAATAGAATTAAGTATACGTCAAAGATAGTAAGAGAGAATTAGGACCTTTTGAAATTAAGGATTTATATTGGGCGTTTAAATTAGAATTTAGTTCTATAATCTGATATCGTTTTTTAAAATTAATCTAAAGAGGTGCTTATGGATAAATTAACATCTAAGTTTGGGGTGAAATTTTTAGCATTTACTCTTGCTGAAACCCTTATTGTAATGGGTATTATTGGTATTGTTTCAGCCTTGACTTTGCCAAACTTGAATAGTTCAACAGGTGAGAAAGAAAAAGTTGCAAAGGTAAAAAAGATTTACCAAAATCTTGATGATGCAGTTGGTCGTGCTCAAGCGGTTTATGGTCCAATGGACGAATGGAAAACTCTTGATTCTAATCAAACTGCTCAAACAACTCGTTTCGCTCAAAGAATTACTGAGTTTATGAAAATATCAAAAGACTGTGGAATGGACACAACAGGAAAATGCTTTGTAACAAAAGACAAAGCATTAGACCAATCCAGCACTTCACAGGAATCTCAATGGGAGTATAATTCAAATACCTATAAAGTAATTTTAGCAGATGGAACAAGTCTTTCTCTTGGAAAAAATGGAGCAATATATGCAATATATGCAGATATTGACGGTGCAACAAAGGGCAAAAGCACTTGGGGTAGCGATTTGTTTGCTTATTGGGTATCAAATAATAGAATAGATCCGTTTTATATAAAATTTAATGATAATAAAACTCCTTGCAGGTCTGACAACGATGACTGCGTGGCTTGGGTTGTAACTTTTGACAATATGGATTATCTAAAAACAAGTGATGGAACAACTTGCACAAGTAATACAAGCAAAAAACTTACTTGGGGTGGAAATCACTCTTGCAAGTAGTATCTCAATAGAAGGTGTTGGGTTTCACCCAACCTACAAAAAATTTCATTTGCAACTCACAATTACAAATTGTAATTGTGTTCATCAATAAGATTTTGTTTTTCAGGGGGTATATATTCAATATTCAACAAAAAATTATCCCCTATTTTGATTTCTAGCCCTTCACCTTTGCTAATCAAAGACAGTGGTGTTGCGTTATATAGTGCCACTCCTGCTGATTTTGCACGATTTCCCTCAGGGTTTTTAATTGCACCCTCAACGGTTCTATATCCAAAGGTAAGACCTTTGACAAATCTGTTTCCGACAGAAAGAGCAACACTTTTTGAGGTTTCAATTTTATCCCATTCTGTGGTATATTTTGCGTACAAATTTTCAGGATATTTTGTTTCGCCGTTCGTATAAGTTATTTTATAGATTTTTACAGAAAAAGTTGCATTCTGTTTAAGTCGTGTATTATCTTTTGATCTAACAATTGTTGCATCAATAACATCGCCTTGTTGCAACGAACCGAAATCTTCAATAAAAGTTGGAGTTACGATTTTAAACAAAATTGTATCTGCTGGTGTGTCGCTATTATAAGGTGTCATCGCCTCAACTTGTGTTGCTTTTGCGTTAGCAGGTGCAACAAAAAGCATTATAAATGACAATAGCAACAAAATATTTTTTATTTTAATGAATTTTTTCACAGTCATAATTATGCTCATCATTTTATCCTAAATTTGGTGAGTAATTGAGTAGGTTGAGTGAAACCCAACAACATTGATATCACATTTTAAAAAAATTGTCGAATTCTAAAGTGTCATTACACTTAAAATATCTTTTATGTCAGCAGATGTTTTCTTAACTTCCGCACCTGAGAATTTAATTGCGTTGTCAGGGTCTTTTAGTCCGTTTCCTGTCAAGATACAAACACATTTTGCACCTGTTTTGATAGTGTTTTTACATTTGATTAAGCCTGCAACAGAAGCCGCACTTGCAGGTTCAGCAAGTACTCCTTCGTATTTTGCAATTAATTTGTATGCTTCAATAATTTCGTCGTCAGTTACGGCAGAAATTGTGCCTTTGCTTTCATCTCTTGCGTTTTCTGCTTTTTCCCAACTTGCAGGGTTACCAATTCTTATGGCTGTTGCAATTGTTTCAGGGTTCATAATTCTTTCACCACGAACAATTGCGGCTGCACCCTCTGCTTCAAATCCCATCATTTTTGGCAAATTGTCGATTTTTCCTGCCTCTTTGTATTCTTTATAACCTTTCCAGTATGCGGTAATATTTCCTGCGTTTCCAACTGGAATGAAGTGATAATCAGGGGCTTGACCAAGTGAATCACAAATTTCAAATGCACCTGTTTTTTGACCCTCAATTCTATAAGGGTTTACAGAGTTTACAAGAGTAATTGGATATTCTTCAGAAATTTTTCTTACAACTTCAAGTGCTTGGTCAAAATTACCTTGAATTGCGATAATTTCTGCACCGTACATCATTGCTTGAGATAATTTTCCAAGTGCGATATAACCGTCAGGAATAAGCACGTAAGTTTTTAACCCTGCTCTTGCACCGTAAGCCGCTGCTGATGCACTTGTGTTTCCTGTTGATGCACAGATTATGGCATTTGAACCTTCTTCTTTTGCCTTAGTTACTGCCATTGTCATTCCACGATCTTTGAAACTTCCTGTTGGGTTTGAACCCTCAAATTTCAAATAAATTTCTGCATCTAAACCAAGTTTATTGGCAAGGTTATCCGCCTTTATTAATGGTGTATTCCCCTCGTTTAAAGTTACGATTGGTGTTGAGTCATTAACTGGAAGATATTCTCTATATTTGTCGATTAAACCTTTGTAATAAGTCATTTTTTGCCTTTCTAAATGTTAATTCTAATCATACTTGCCAATTCTCTTACGCAACTGTGTTTCGCAAAATCATTTTCAAGTTCGTTTATTAGTTTTTCCTTGCATTTGTCAGTAACAATAACGATTTCAGCCGTATTGTTTTCTTTAATTTCTTTCATCAAAATTGATTCAATACTGATTTTCTTTTCGGCAAAATGTTCTGTTATATCCGCAATTCCGCCGATTTTATCATTTGCAATTAAACGTAAGTAATATTTGTTTTCTGTTTCGTCAATTGTTAGAAAATGAGAGTTAGGGTCGCAATTGTGAGAGCAACGCATCATCGGTAAGATGTAATCGGTTGTTCCCAATTCTCTTGCGATAGATAGAATATCACCCACAACTGAACTTGCTGTTGGCATTTCACCTGCCCCAGGACCTGACAATGTAATTTTTCCAATAGGTGTACCTGTTAGGGTTACTGCGTTTGTAACGTAGTTGATATGTGCAAGTGTAGTTGTTTTGTCTACGAACATTGGGTGAACTCTAACGTCTATGTTGTTGTGTTCATCAATGTTTGCGTATGCTACAAGTTTAATTTTATATCCTAACTCATTTGCATATTTGATATCTTCTGATTTGATTTTTGTAATCCCCTCACGATAAACGTTTTCAAGTTTTACACGTTTGTTTAACGTGATAGTTGCAAGGGTTGTAAGTTTATATGCAGAGTCAAAACCCTCAACATCGCCTGTTGGGTCTGCTTCTGCGTAACCTAATTCTTGAGCCTCTTTTAAAACTGTTTCATAAGACGATTGGTTTTCGTCCATGTTTGTTAAAATATAATTTGTTGTACCATTTAAAATCGCTTCGATTTTTGTAATTTTATTCCCTGCCAAAATGGTTTTTATAGGCATGATAATTGGAATACCGCCTGCAATTGCTGCTTCATACAAAACAACAACATTTTTTTCTTCTGCAAGTCTAAAAAGTTCTTCGCCATGTTTTGCAAGAAGTTCTTTATTTGCAGTCACGACGTGTTTTCCGTTGTTAATCGCAGTTTTTATTAATTCAAATGCTGGGTGAACTCCGCCCATAAGTTCCGCAACCACATCAATTTCAGGGTTGTTTACGATTTCTTCTGCGTTTTCTGTTAAAATAGAACTGTCTAAACCATCAATATTTCGTGGCTTTTTGATATCCCTAACCGCAATTTTTAAAACTTCAATGTCAGGAAAGTCCTTGAGAGTTTTGAAAACTCCGCCACCAACTGTACCAAGACCAATAATGCCGATTTTTGTTTTATTCATTTATCACCTTTTTTCTATAATTCTCATTTTACAATATAGAAAAGATTAGTGCAATTTATTATTTTACGATGTTTCCGTTTTCGTCAAAGTGTATTCTTTTTAAAACTTTTGTCATCTCAAAATCACCGTAATTCTCTAATTTTTTGATTTCTTTTACAGTTTCTTCGTATAATATTATTTTACCGTTTTTGTAAAGAGTTGTTGCAGTCATATTTCCAACTCTTTCTACGTCCATGTGATAAACATTGTCAAACTGCTGAACAGGTTCATTCCAATTTTTTGCCATTTTCTCTTGTGTACCTCATACAAATAAACATTCCCGATATTTTTATATTACTACTATTGTAGTAATAATGCAAGAAATTTTAATATTTTTTAACAAAATTGTTTGTTTTGGCAATAAAAAAGAGCCTCGAAAGACTCTAATTTATTGAGTTTTATGGTTTTTGTTTTTTATTAACTAAATTAATTCACCGCTAATATACCAAGTTTTTGCACCTGTAATTTTTACGTTTACAAACTCGCCTGTCAAATCTCTTTCGCAAGGGATATGTACGATTTTGTTGTTACGAGTTCTGCCTGTGATTACGTTTTTGCCCTTGTGGTTTTCGAAATTTTCGATTAGAACTTCCATTTCTCTGCCTACAAATTTTTGATTTGAACGTAAACAACATTCCATGTTCTTTTCGTTTAATCTTTTTAGACGTTCAGTTTTTGTGTCCTCGTCGATGAATTTGTCTACCCATTTTGCGGCAACAGTTTTTTCTCTTGGAGAATATGCTGCAGTGTTTGAGTAATCCAAGTTTAATTCGTCCATTGCAGTTAGTGTTTCTTGGAATTGTTCTTCTGTTTCTCCAGGGAAACCTGCAATAAAGTCGCTTGTAATTGTTACATCAGGCACTAAATTTCGGATTTTTGTAGCAATTTGTGAGTATTCTTCTCTGTTGTAACGTCTGTTCATTTGTTTTAGAACTTCGCTTGAGCCTGATTGCATTGGAATATGAAAATATTCGCAAACTTTATCAAGTTTTACGGCAGTTTCGATTAATTTGTCTGTGATATCCGTAGGGTATGAAGTTACAAATCTAATTCTGAATTTGCCCTCAATATCATTAAGTTCTGTCAAAAGGTCTGCAAGTCTGTATTCTTTGTCTTTAAAGTCTTTTCCATAACTGTCTACGTTTTGACCTAAAAGAGTAATTTCTTTAAAACCTTGTGCTAGTGCGTCTTTTGCTTCCTTGATAATTGTTTCAGGAAGTCTTGAACGTTCTCTACCACGAGTGTATGGCACAATACAGTATGTGCAGAAGTTGTTGCAACCCTCAGTAATTGGAATCCAAGCGTTTACACCTTTTACACGTTTAATCTCGATGTCTTGTTCTCCAAAAGGTTTGTCAGGACATTCGCAAATACGAGTTTCGCCGTTTTCAATACGTTTAATAAGTTCAGGTAATTGGTAAATATTATGTGTTCCGATTACCAAATCAACGTATGGTGCACGTTTAAAGATTTCTGTTTGCTTTTGTTGTGCAACACAACCGCTGAAAATAATTTTTACGTCTTTTCCACGTTTTTTCCATTGTCCCCAAGTTCCGATTTCGCTAAACGCTTTATCTTCGCTTAATTGACGGATAGAACAAGTGTTTACAATTAATAAATTTGCCTCTTTAGGCTCTTTTGTTTCGTCGTAACCCAAATATGAAAGCATGCCTAGCATTCTTTCAGTATCGGATTTATTCATTTGACAACCCATTGTGTCGATATATACTTTTTTCATCATAAATAAATTTTATCATAAAGTAAAAATGTAGTATAATAAGTTTATGGAAAATAAGAAAAAAAAGAAGAAAAAATTTACGATTGATATAAAAAATATGGGTGTAAATATTGATAAGAATGAATATTATGAAATTATTTGTTCGAATTCTGCTCACCCAGAGGACATGTCAAAACGTGATAACCGCAGATAAATTTTAATCGCAACTTCTAAACCAAGGTTTGAAGTTTTCAATATTTTGGGCTAATTCGTCAAAATTTCCGTTAAAATTTATACATCTGTCATCAATAAAAAGATAGCAGAGTTCTTTTACGTTTGTTATATCGTCTGTGTATTGCTCGATATTGTTGTTAATCAGCCATTTTGCCGTAAGAATTTTGTTTCTTGTTGTAAAAATCTTTATGCAAAAATTTTCGCTCAAATTTGCTAAAAATTCTTTTGCACCAATTTTTATTGGCGGAATTACATCTTCGTTGAAATCTCCGCTATAAGTGTTTAAAACTCCGTCTAAATCAATAAGAATTGTCTTTTTGATGATTTTATTGTTCATACGATGATTTTACACTGTGGAAAATGCTATTGCAAATGTTTAAAATATTGTAATAATGATGAATAATTTAGACAATTTGTCGAAAGAATTTGGCAAACGAATAAAAATTGAACGGATAAAAAAGGAAGTTTCTCAAGAAAAACTTGCAGAATTGTCAGGTTTACACAGAACAACTCTTGGAACTATTGAAAATGGTAAAACTTCGCCAACATTAGACTCAATTGCCAAAATAGCAAAAGCCTTGAATGTAAAAATGTCGGAACTTTTAGAAGGACTTGATTAAAATTAATTACTAGAGTCATCATTATACAAAACTCCGTCTAAATCAATAAGAATTGTCTTTTTGATGATTTTATTGTTCATTTTTTTATTTTATCACAAGCCCCACTTGTGGACAAGTCCGACTTGCAAATGCAAAATGTTATTATGTACGAAGATTTTAAAATCAAGTTGGGTAAAAGGATAAAAGAAGTCCGAGAAAGCAAAAAACTTTCTCGAGAAGATGTTGCTTTTTCTGCTGGCTTTTCAGGTTCGTACATGGGAATGATAGAAAGAGCAGAGTATGATTTTAGGATTACAAAATTGTACTCAATAGCAAAAGTATTAAATATCAGTCTATCAGATTTGTTAAAAGATATCGATTAAAACGTAAATATATGTAAAAAGTTTGAAATGTAACAAACAATGTTATATCATTTTGTTGTAGAGGCACTCCCTCTTTCCAAATTTCTCGAGCACGACTTAAAATCAAGATTCTCGAAGAAAGGAGGACTCGCCTATGGATATAACATTGTTGTTGATTTATCTTATTTTGACTCAAATCAAACATAAGAAATTAGCACTAGTAGTTATAGCCCTAGTGCTAATCATTAAACACTAATGATAGAGGGAGTAAAAGATTAATTCGTCCAAAAAATTAATCCGCCTCTATATTTTTATTATAACATGTTTTTCGCCGTTTTCAACCCTAATTCGTCAAATCGTTTAATCTGTATTGAAGTGCTTGTGTTATGTGTTTTGTAGTGATTTGTTCGCTTTCGTCCAAATCAGCAATTGTTCTTGATAACTTCAATATTCTGTCGTATCTGCGACCTGACAATTGATATTTTGCAATAGCCATTTTTAAGACTTCCTTTGAGGCTTCGTCAGGTTGGCAATATTTTTTGACCAAACTTGCGGATAATTGAGAATTTGTTAAAATATCAAGATTTTTATATCTTTCTTTCTGAATTTTTCTCGCTTTAATTACTCTTTTTCGGATTTCTGCTGAACTTTCGGCTTCTTCGTTTGTTTTTAAAAGTTCTTCTGTTGTTAATCTTGGCACTTCCACCTGAATATCAATTCTGTCAAGAAGTGGTCCTGAAAGTTTTGAGCGGTATCTTTTTATTTGAAATTCGCTACAAGTACATTGTTTTTCTTTATCGCCTAAAAATCCGCAAGAGCAAGGGTTCATAGCCGCAAGTAACATGAAATCAGCAGGATATTTTATTGAAGTTTTTGTTCTTGAAATTACAACCTCGCCGTCCTCTAGCGGTTGACGCAAAACTTCAAGCACATTTCTTGGAAATTCTACGATTTCGTCCAAAAACAAAACCCCTCTGTGTGCAAGTGTAATTTCCCCAGGTTTTGGATTTCCGCCACCACCAACGATACCTGTTGCAGATGCCGTATGATGAACAGGTCTAAATGGGCGAACGGTCATAAGAGGGTTATCGTCGGAAATTAATCCTGCGATACTGTAAATCTTAGTCAATTCAAGTGCCTCAGAAAGTTCTAGCGGTGGTAAAATTGATGCAAAACATTTTGCCATTAAAGTTTTACCTGATCCTGGAGAACCTGTCATGAGCATATTGTGACCGCCAGCGGCTGCAATTTCCAAGGCTTTTTTTGCTTTTTGCTGACCTTTTACATCTTTAAAATCATACAAATAAGTTTCAGGCATTCCGTTTTTTAAATATTCTTCAATATTAGTTTTCACAACAGGCAAGGGTGTATCAATAAAGTGATTTACAACATCATTGAGGGTTTTTGCACTCAAAACCTCTATCCCTTCGCAAAGTGAAGCCTCTTTTGAATTCTTTTCAGGCACAACGACAGATTTTATTCCGTTATTTTTTAGTCCAATAACGAGTGGCAAAACTCCATTTACGGCTCTAAGAGTTCCGTCTAGTGAAAGTTCGCCCAAAAAAGCCATATCTTTTGTTTTTTCTTCTGCGATAATACTTTCTTCTATCAAAATCCCCACCGCAATTGGCAAATCAAAATTTGTACCCTCTTTTTTTATATCGGCAGGTGCAAGATTAATTACAACTTTCTTTTGCGGAAAACTGAATGATGAATTTTTTATCGCAGAGCGAACTCTTTCTCTTGCCTCAGATACCGCAACATCAGGCAAGCCTACAATTGACACAGACGGAAGTGAATTTGTTAAATCGACTTCTACCTCCACATTGTATGCGTTTAATCCTATGACTGTTGATGTTGTAACCTTACAAACCATTGATACCTCTTGAAATTGTCGTGAAAATATTAGGAATATTTATAAAAAAACGGAGTTTTTTCAAACTCCGTCTTTCTATTACTTATTAAATCAACTATTTGATGTTAGCGAAAGTCCAAGCATCAAATGTTGGTCTTGTTAAGTTGATATCAGATTTATCTTTTCCTGCACCTTCTGTATCGTGTGCGATTGAACGATAAACTCTGTTGTAATATTCAATTACCATACGGTCAGAATTGAAGTATGCTTCAGCAGTTCTGATTGCTTGACGCATCATTCTTGCCCATTCTTCTTTGTTATGGTAGTAAGTTGGAATGATTTCTTTTTCGATTACATTCATCATGTATTCGTGATCTTTCCAATGACGTTCTTCCCATGGAATTTCGTCGTCTAGTCCTTCGTATTCGATTGTATAACCGTTTACACCATTGAATGTACCTTCAACTGTCCAACCATCGTAAGTTGATAAGTGTAAAGCACCGTTTGCGTTAGCACTCATACCTGAAGTACCTGATGCTTCGAATGGTCTTAGAGGTGTGTTCAACCAAATATCTGAACCACGTTTCAACATTCCGCTTAATTGTAATTCGTATCCTGGTAATACAACCATGTTTTTCATTGAGTGAGAACGGCTCAACAATTTGTTGAACATTTCTTTACCCATAACATCATCAGGGTGGAATTTACCTGCGAAAATCAATTGTAATTTATTGTTGTCTAACAATTTTGTAATGCGGTCTTTATCCATCAAGATTAACCATGCACGTTTGTAATCAGCAAATCTTCTTGCCCAAGTGATAGTTAATACATCAGGGTCAAATCTCTTACCTGCTTTGTTAGCAATATATTTGAATAATTCTTGTTTCATTTCACGTTTTGCTGCAAGTAATTCTTCGAATGATTTATCACCATTCATTCTCTTATCTTGCCAGTAGTGTAGGTTTACAGCATTTGTAATTGCTCTGATAGGGCATCTGCCTTCGACCCAATCCCACATTTTGTTTGAAACAAGACCATGCAATTGTGATACTGCGTTTGCGATACGGCTCATTCTTAACGCTGCAACTGTTAGAGAGAAGTTTTCGCCACCTAATTCGATTGCTTTTTCTCTTGAACAACCTGCGAAGAATCCACCTTCCATCAATGTATCAATCCAGTGAACTTCGTTACCTGCTGCTACTGGTGTGTGAGTTGTGAATACTGTTCTTTTCTTAACTTCTTCAATATCACCTTTGAATTGTCTTAATAATTCAAATGCTGCTGGCAATGCGTGTCCTTCGTTCATGTGGATAACGTCGAATTTGTATCTCATTGCTTGTAAAATCTTGATACCACCGATACCTAGGATAGTTTCTTGTGCAATTCTGATTTTTTCATTTCCGTCGTATAATCTGTGAGAAATGCTTCTTGCCCAATCGCTGTTTCCGTCGATATCTGTTGTTAATAAATAAACTGGGCATGAACCGAATAATTCAGGTTCTACTCTGTATGCTTTTACTTTTACTTTTTCGCCAAAAGTATCTACTTCTACTTGAACACCTAAATCTGTTAAGTAATCATAGTATTTTCTAATGTAAGATACTTCTACTTGTCCATTTTCGCCAATTCGTTGGTCATAATAACCATAAGACCAAAGCATTGTAACACCTACCATTGGCATTTGTAAGTATCCTGCTGATAACATGTGAGAACCAGCCAAGAATCCCAAACCACCTGAATATGTGCTTAAAGATTGGTCTAATGCAATTTCCATTGACAAGTATGCAACTGATGGTAATGACATAATCTTTAATTCCTTCTGTTTTGTTGTGTACTCTATGCGGATAAAACTTTCCGCATTTAAAAGCATAACATAAAAAGAGGCGATTTTCTAATTTTCTTATTTTGACGTTCTAAAAACCCCAAAAGCATGGCTATATCTTAATAAAAACGTGTTAAGAAATGTTAAGATTTTAAAATTTCGTTTACTATGTCTTGGGCTTTAAACTTTAAGCATGACAATTTTTCACAAGTTGTTTGACGGTGATCCCACAAGCAAGGTTTTATAGGGCAGTCATCATTTGTTTTTAGTGCAGTAACAAAATCGGCTTGTGGTATTAATTTTTTATCATCAGTTGAGCCGAAAATTGCATAAGTTCTAGTTCTTGTGCCTACTCCAATGTGAAGTGGTGCAGAATCTGAACATACAAATTTTTCGTATTTTGTGATTAATTTTGCCAAATCCATTAGATTTTTTGTTTTGCCATAATAATTTTCAAAGTTTGAGTTGTTCAAAGGTTCAATTATTGATAAAATTTTGTCGACAACCTCTTTATCGTCTGGTCCACCTGTCAAGGTAACGTGTTTGCCGTTTTCTAGTAGCAATTTTATAACGTCAGCCCATATTTCAGGTGTAATTGTTTTAATCATATTTTTCTCAATACTCATTTTGCTTACTCCAGGGTGGATAAGTATTGAATTAGGAATTTTTTCTTCTTTTTCGATTTGAATTTCAGGAACATCTGTTCTGATATCTGTAATATCTCTGATTAAGTCGTGGTACATTAAAGAGGCATATTGTTTTTTGTTTAGAGGAATGGCTTTTGTTAAAAGTTTTTCGCTTAATTTGCCTGTATTATAGCCGTATCTGTTTTTTATTCCTGTCAAAAACAACAATATTGAGATAAGTTTGTTGCCACCTGCTGAAATTATAGTATCGAATTTGCCAAAACGTGCTTTGAAAAGAAGTTTTAGCATTTCAAGATATTTATGTTTGCCCTTTGGATTAATAAGCATAACTTCGTCTATCGTGTCTGTAAGGTCTTTTATCCCTTTACTTCTTGGTTCTAGGCATAAAGTTATTTTGCTATCCGCAAATGCTTTTTTTAGAGAAATTAATGTCGGTAAAAACAAAATTTCATCACCAATTCCGCCAAAATTTATAATTAAAATATTTTTCATAAAAACCTCTTTTCTGATAAAAATTATATCAGAAAAATACGTTGTATAATTTTTAACTTGTGCTACAATAGTAATATAAATTTGAAAGGAGTGTTTTATGGTTAAAATTAACGAAATTTCTTTTAATATGAATATGCCACAGAATGCGGGAACTTCAAATGTTTCGTCGCAAGAAACTTTAGGCAGTATTTTTCCAAGTGGGGTTCAAAATCAGTCTGAAAGTTTGAGCGAAATGGAAGGTTTGTCTGTTCAAAAAACTAATCAAAACGGTTTAAAAAGAATTGATAAGCATGACAAAACAATTTTAGCGAACGCACCATCATCACAAATTGAAATTGCAGGCAAAAAGCAAAATGCCTCAATTGTGGTTGATTTAAGCGAAAATAGATTATATAGATATGACAAAGATGGCAAGGCTTTTGAAGTTTATCAAGTTGCATCAGGCAAAAAGACTTCTCCTACAAGCACAGGGATAAGAAAAGTTTCTCATATCGAAACATATCCTTACACAGAAGCACCTGCAGGAACAAAAAGACGTAAAAGTCCAAAGGCTTACGGTCCAAAAATTTTAATTTTGACTACAATTGACCCAAAAAC
>SAMEA104315436__coassemble_1653_pt1 | contig 12252 bp, 9 predicted proteins | sample SAMEA104315436__metabat2_low_PE_046 | metagenome-assembled genome bin SAMEA104315436 (sample SAMEA104315436) | gut metagenome | biome: Monkey gut; feature: monkey-associated habitat; material: faeces | place: China | collected 2013
TTGTTGCAAATCCTCCATTCTCACTAGACAAGTGGGGGGCTGAAAATGCTAACTCTGATAGATTTCATCGTTTTTGGAGGGGGGTACCACCTAAAAACAGAGGAGATTATGCATTTATTTCTCATATGATTGAAACAGCAGTTGCAGATGGTGGTAAAGTCGGAGTTGTTGTTCCTCATGGAGTTTTATTCAGAGAAGGTGCGGAAGGTAAAATCAGGAAACAATTTATTGAAAATGATAATTTCTTAGATGCTGTAATTGGTTTGCCGCAAAATTTATTCTATGGTACAGGAATTCCGGCTGCAATTTTAATATTCAAGAAAAACAGAAAAAATAGTGATATCTTGTTTATAGATGCTTCAAGAGAATATGAATCAGGTAAAAATCAGAATATATTACGAGATTCGGATATTGAAAAAATTGTTCAAACCTATAAAAAGCGTGAAACAATTGACAAATATTCTTATCCTGCAACCTTAGACGAAATCAAAGAAAACGAGTATAACCTAAATATTCCTCGTTATGTTGATACTTTTGAAGAGGAAGCGGAAATTGATATTCAAGCTACTCAAAGGGAAATTGAAAACCTTGAAAAACAGTTGGCTGATGTCCAATTGAAAATGAAAGGGTACTTAAAGGAGCTTGGGATAAATGGGTAAGAAAGAACTTGAAAACGAAATAACATTTTATAATTCTCCTGATGGAAGAGTTACTATCGAAGTTTTATATGCAGAAGAAAATATTTGGCTTACCCAAAAGAAAATGGCTGAATTATTTGAAACTACCCCCCAAAATATTACTTTGCATTTAAAACATATTTATGAAGAAAACGAGTTAGAAAAAAAATCAACTTGTAAGGATTACTTACAAGTTCAAAACGAAGGTTCTAGAAAGGTTTCAAGAAGTTTAACTTATTATTCACTAGATGCGATTATAGCCGTAGGTTATAGGGTTAAATCTGAAAGAGGTACTCAATTTAGGCAATGGGCAACTTCTATTTTACAGAAATATATTCATAAAGGGTATGCTCTAGATAATTATCGTTTTAAATATGGCTCAAAATTTAGTACACGTTTTTTTGATGATTTATTAGAAGAAATTAGAGATATTCGATCAAGTGAACGAATGGCTTATCAAAAAATAACAGATATATATGCTACATCTGTGGATTATTCCCCTAAAACAGAACTCTCAAAACAATTTTTTGCGACTGTCCAAAATAAACTTCATTTTGCAATTACAGGAAAAACGGCTGCTGAAATTATAAAAGACAGAGCAGATAGCACAAAACCGCATATGGGTTTAACTTCTTGGAGAAAAGGACCAGATGGTAAAATATTGCAGAGTGATGTAATAATAGCAAAGAATTATCTAAATAAGGGTGAACTTGATTATCTTAACAGAATCGTATCAATGTACTTAGATTATGCGGAAATGCAAGCTATAAAGAAACAACCAATGTATATGAAGGATTGGGTTAAAAAATTAGATGCATTTTTAAAATTTAATGAAGAAGAAATTTTAACTAATGCAGGAAAAGTTACACATGAAGTTGCAGAATCTCTTGCAATAGCCGAATTTAAAAAATATAAAATAATTCAAGATGAAAATTATGTATCTGATTTTGACAAAGAAATCGAAGAGATTAAACGAATAACAAAAAATGATAAGGAGTAACATGATAGAAATTTTGACAAATTTATACATAGGAAATCAAGATGATTATGAACAAAATGTAAAATTTCAAGAAGGTTGGGCTATAGTTCAAGCATGCAAAGAACCATATCATCGTCAAGCACTAGGTTATAAAGGTAGAGCGGCAGATAAAAATCATCCGGAGTATTTAATTGCAAAAAGAGGAAATAGACTTATATTAAACCTTGTTGATGTGGATAATCCGGATTATATTTCAAAAGAAATTATTGATAATGCCTTATTTTTTATACAAGAAAGTTTAATGAAAAATTTAAAAGTATTAGTTCATTGTAACAAAGGTCAATCTCGCTCAGCTTCAATAGGTTTTTTATATTTAGCAAAATACACAGATATAATAAAATCTGATGATTTTATAGCCGCAGAAAAAGAATATCATAACTTATATCCATTATATAATCCGGCAATAGGTATAAAAACATTTATTCAACGTAATTGGGAAAATTATAGAGGCAAGGTGGCATAATGGCAATATTGAGATTTTTACAACAGAATGCGGAATGGATGTGTGCAATAGCGATAGTTGGATTTACTTTTATTCAATGCTTGCTTACGTATCAACAGAATATGCAAAACATTAGAATGAAACGACTTGAACTGGCAAGTAAGCTTGATGAGGTTGCAGCGCAATTTTTGGGTGAGAAAGAAGAAGCAAAAATTGTTAGAACTTGGTTAGTTTCAAATGCAAGTAATTTTGGGGCACTGCTGAACAATAAAGACATGGGTTCATATAAAAAATTGTCGGTATTCATATATACCTACCTAAATGCAAATATAATAAATCCAGAAGAACAGATTGCCGCACTTCGGGATTTTACGAATTTAGTTTCAGAGCTGGATGCAGTATTAATTAATGCAAAATACGGTTTTATAAGAGCCGGAAAAGAATTTGAATCAACAAATAAGGGAAAATAATGACGGAAGTAATTGAAAAAACTGAAAATAAAAAAGGTTACAAGAAAACAAAACTAGGCTGGATTCCTGAAGATTGGGAAGTAGTTAAAATTCGAGATATTGTAGATAAAATAGAAACAGGAGTTAGTGTAAATTCCGAAAATAGACCTGCTAAAAATAATGAATTTGGGATACTAAAAACAAGTTGTGTTAAAAATGGAATTTTTAGAGCTTTTGAAAATAAATTTATATTGCAACAAGAACGTAAACGTGCAAAACTTCATCCATGCAGAAATTGTATAATAGTCAGTAGAATGAATACTCCTGAATTAGTTGGAGAAAATGCATATGTGCCAGAAGACTATAAAAATCTTTATATACCAGATAGATTGTGGCAAATACATATAAACAATAAGATAAATTCTAAATGTTTAAGCTATATTACAGGTTCTAAGCATTTTAAGAGGAATTTAAAATTAGAAGCAACTGGAACAAGTAATTCTATGAAAAATATTGCACAAGAGAGTTTTTTGTCTCAAAGAATTATATGTCCAACTAAAATTGAACAAAAAAAAATTGTGGAGTTCTTGTCGACTTGGGATGACGGAATTGAAACTTTAGAAAAACTTATTGAACAAAAAGAAATATTAAAAAATAGTTTTGCTCAAAAATATTTTCAGCGTAAAAATAATTTATTCCAGTTAAAGCCATACAAGTTAGGTGAATTATTTACAAACAGAAAAGAAACAAATTGCTGCGATTTAGAACTTTTATCTGTATGCGATGGATTAGGCATAATTCCACGTTCTCAATTAAATGCAAAAGACAATTCAAATGAAGACAAATCAAAATACTTGAAAGTCTGTATCGGTGATTTAGCGTATAATACAATGCGAATGTGGCAAGGCCGTTGCGGAGTATCTTCTTATGAAGGAATTGTAAGTCCTGCATATACTGTTTGTATTCCAAAAAATAATATAGACGTGGATTATATGTATTATTTGTTTAAAACACTACATATGATTCATGATTTTTGGCGCTATTCACAAGGTATCGTTGATGACACCTTAAATTTGAAGTTCAATAACTTTGAAGTAATAAAAGTTTGGATTCCAGACAAAGAAACTCAAACAAAAATTGCCAAACTATTAAAAAGTTATGATGAAGAAATACAATTATTAAATTCTAAATTAGAGAAGTTAAAAGAGCAGAAAAAAGGTTTGATGCAAAAACTTCTTACAGGTCAGATTAGGGTGAAAATATAGAAAGGAAGTATAAAATGGTATTACAAACAACAACTTACAGAACAAAAAATTACATTGCGTTTGATGGAGATGAAGACTTAATGTCATACAGAACAATTCAAAGTTGGGACAGAAACACAAGTTGTTCATTTCATTTAAATGATGCACATGAAATAAATTATAGTCATGATGACAGTTTACCTGAATCAATATGTAAACAATTAAAAGAAAGATTGGACTGTAGTAAAAATTTTGTGTTAATTATAGGTAGTAATATAAACAAAAATCGCAAAGGTATTGTTCAATATGAAATTAATTATGCACTACGAAATAAATTGCCAATCATTTTACTTTTTAAAGGTTATAATTGTGATACAGAAGCTTCTTCTCAATTATGGAATGAAAACCTATTCCCCAAAATCCCTGCATTAATACGTAATGCAAGAGAAAAATATTGTTTAGTTTCGCCTTTTACGAGAGCCGCATTAGAATATGCAATGAATAATTATTCTAAGAATAATTTACCAACAAGCAGCAATGGCTATACTTGGAATTGGAGATAACATGACAATAAAACCACTACTTAAAATAATATATGAATTTATAAAAGATATGGGAACAATTATAACACCAGTAGTTACCACAGTATCTTTTGCATGCTTATATACACCATTGCATGAACAATTAGAGACATCTTTTTTTAATATTATTCTTTGGGCTATATTTTTATCATTTATTTTTCCTGTAATAAAGAGATTTTATTTAAAATATCGAAATGGATTTACAGTAAAATTTAACAATCCGAATTTTGAAGTAGAAGTTAAATATGAAGATTTATTTAAAGAAAAATCAAATATTGTTGTAGGTTTTAATAATTATTTTGATACACAAATGCCAGAGGTTATATCTCCCAATAGCATTCAAGGACAGTTTGAACAATTATATTATAAAGACAATATTGAAAAATTAAACAGTGAAATTTTAAATGCTTTAAAAAGAAAAAAATGCCAAGCTATTCGTAATAACACGAAAAAGACAAATGGTAAAAGAATAGAATTTCCAATAGGCACAACAATAACCATATCTAATAATAATCATAAATTTTTTCTATCTGCGTATAGCAAAATGAATGAACGATGCATGGCAGAATCTAGTATAAAATATTTGACAACATCATTAAATGAATTGTGGAATGAAGTTAGAAATAGTGGACAATGTAATGAATTTGCAATGCCCGTTTTAGGTTCTGGATTAGCCAGAATTTCATTAGAAAAAGAAGATCTGCTCTACTTAATATTACTTAGTTTTATTACATTTTCAAAGGAACAAATAATATCAAATAAATTAACAATTACATTAAATAAGAACGATAAGAGATTATACAATTTATCAGATATTGAAATGTTTTTGAAAAAATTACAAGGATAAAACAATGCAAACACCATCATTCATAGAAGATCATATATCACAAATACCGGCACTGCAGTTGTTGCAGAATTTAGGTTACACTTATTTAACTCCTGAAGAAGTTTTAAAAGAACGTCAGGATAAATTAAGCAACGTAATATTGGAAGATATTTTAGAGCAGCAACTTCTTAAATTTAACAAGATTCAATTTAAAGGTAAAATTTACCCATTTTCTCCTGCGAGTATTCGTGGTGCAATTGATGCTATAAAAAATGTTCCTATGTTTGATGGTTTAGTTACAACCAATTCAAAAATCTATGATTTATTAACTCTTGGTAAAAGTTTTGAAGAATCAATTGGAAACGATAGAAAAAGTTTCACTATAAACTATATTGACTGGAATAATATTGAAAATAATGTATTCCATGTTGCAGAAGAATTTGAAGTAAACAGAACTTCAAGCGATAAAAAATATCGTCCGGACATTGTTCTTTTTGTAAACGGAATACCGCTTTGTATTATCGAATGCAAAAGACCGGATATCAAAGAACCTTTAGAGGAAGCAAAATCACAACATTTAAGGAATCAGCAAGAAGACGGAATTCCGCATTTATATAAATATTCTCAAATATTACTAGCATTAACATCCAATAAGGTTCAATATGCAACAACAGGAACGCCAAGAAAATTCTGGGCTACTTGGAAAGAACAAAAACTTAAAGAAACTGATTTGCAAGAGTTGGTTAATAAGCCATTATCTGATGAACAGAAAGACAAACTTTTTGCAGATAGATTCAAATATGTAAGAAAATATTTTGATAACATAGAAGCCGAAGGACGACTTGTTACAGAACAAGACAAATTGCTTTATTCATTATGCCAACCTCAAAGACTATTGGAACTTATGTATAAGTACATTGTGTATGACGCTGGTATTAAGAAAATTGCTCGTTATCAACAATATTTTGCTATTCAAGATACGTTAGAAAGAATAAAAATTATAAGACATGAACGCAGACAAGGTGGTGTAATATGGCATACTCAAGGCAGCGGGAAATCACTGACAATGGTTATGCTTGCAAAAGCAATATCGCTTGAACCTGAAATTGTTAATCCAAAAGTTATTATCGTTACCGATAGAATTGACTTGGATAAACAAATTTCAGACACATTCAAATCTTGTGGCAAAGTTGTCAAAAAGGCAACAAGTGGTGAAGATTTAGGAAACATTATTGCGGATAACAAAGAAACAATAATAACAACTGTCATTAATAAATTCCAAGCAGCATTACGTAAGAAAAAAGTTATTGATAACTCTAAAAACGTATTTGTTCTTGTTGATGAAAGCCACCGAAGTCAATATGGTAGTGCTAATGCTCTTATGCAAAAAGTATTTCCAAATGCTTGTTATATTGGTTTTACTGGTACACCTTTGATGAAAAAAGAAAAAAGTACTGCTGTTAAGTTTGGTGGAATTATAGGTACTCCTTATACAATCAACCAAGCTGTAGAAGATGAAGCCGTATTACCTTTGTATTACGAAAGCAGATTAGCCGTTCAAAATGTTACACAAAACAGTATTGACAAATATTTTGACATTATATCAAGAGACTTAACCGATAAACAAAAAGCTGATTTAAAGAAAAAGTTTAGTACAAGAAGAATTTTAAATGAGGCTGAACAAAAAATTGCTAATGTTGCTCTTGATATCAGTCAGCACTTTGAGCACAAATATAAAGGAACAGGTTTTAAAGGTCAATTAACCGTACCCTCAAAAGCTATTGCTTTAAAATATAAAAAATACTTGGATGAACTTGGAATGGTAACTTCGGAAGTCGTTATTTCGGCACCCGATACAAGAGAAGGAAATGATGATATTTACGAAGAAAATTCAAGTGAGGTAAATCTGTTTTGGAAGCGAATGATGGATAGATTTGGCAATGAATCAGAGTATAATGCTCAAATTATTAATCAATTCAAAAATGCACCGGCGCCTGAACTCCTTATTGTTGTAGATAAATTACTAACAGGTTTTGATGCTCCAAAAAATTCAGTTCTTTATATTGCACGTTCATTAAAAGAACATGGGTTATTACAGGCAATAGCGAGAGTAAACCGTCTTGAAGAAGGTAAAGATTATGGTGAGATTATTGACTACTATGGGCTTTTGACAGAATTAGATGAAGCCCTTTTAACATATAGCAATATAGGTGATTTTGATGAAGAAGATATTCAAGATGCACTCGTATCAGCACAGGCAGAAATTAAAAAATTGCCGCAATTACATTCAGACTTGTGGGAAATATTTAATGGAATAAATAAATACGATATTGAAGCATACGAGCAACATTTAAAATATGAAGATGCCAGAGATAAGTTCTATGATAAATTAAGTCAATATTCAAAAGTTTTACAACTTGCGTTAGGTAATTTTAAGTTTTTGGAGGAAACTCCTGAAAAGAAAATTATTACATATAAAAATGACTTAAAATTCTTCTTAAATTTACGTGTTTCTTTGAAATCAAGATATGCAGAATCAATTGACAGAAAAGAATACGAAGCAAAAATCCAAAAACTAATTGATACCTATGTTACTTCAGATGAAATAATTCAAGTGACAGAACCTGTTGATATTTTTGATACAGAAAAATTCAAAGCAGAAGTTGAAAAGAAGGTTAGCACAAGATCAAAAGCAGATACAATTGCATATAGAATTTCTCGTACGATATCCGAAAAGTGGGATGACGATCCGATTTTTTACAAAAAGTTATCTGAACTTTTAAAGGAAGCTATCGCTAAATATTCAAAACAAATAATGGATGAGGCAGAAAGACTGAAAAATGATAATGCTTATTTAAATAGAGTTATAGAAATATTAACAATGGCAAGAACCAGAACAGGTGATGATATTCCGATTTCTATTTTGAATAACGAAGTTGCAAAAGCTTTTTATGGTGTTGTTTTTGAAAAAATCAAAAAATATGATGCTACAAAAGATTCTGCCGCAGAACTTGCACTCAAAATAGATAAGATAATATTGGATAATCAGTACGTTGATTGGATAAAAAATACTGATTTACAAAATAAAATTATCAATGATATTGAAGATGTTTTATTTGAATTTAAAGATACAAATAAGATTGATATTACATTTGATGACATTGATTTTATAATTGATGAATCAATGAAAATTGCGAAGAGAAGGTATGCAAAATGATTGCTACAACTGAAAAAATAGAATACGGAAAAGAAATAATTGAGTTTGAATTACTACAAGAAGATAGAAAAACTTTATCTATTGAAGTTTTGCCTACAACAAAAATTAAAGTTAAAGCTCCGGGAAATAAAAACAGACAAGATATTATAAAGAAAGTTCAAAATAAAGCAAAATGGATTACAAAACAAAAACGGTACTTTGCTGATAATTACAAAAAACCTGATGAAAAGAAATATGTCAGTGGTGAATGTTTTAGATATTTAGGAAAACAGTATCGTCTGAAAGTAATTAAATCCAATACCGATTCTGTTAAATTAAAAAATGGATATCTAATTGTTGAATATAATTTAAAAACTCCGGCAAAATTAATAAATAATTGGTACAAAGATAAGGCATTGTCTATATACAAAAAAGAATTAGATAAATGTTTTCAGCAGTTTATCACTTATAAGGTGATTAAGCCAAATCTGAAGATTCGCAAATTAACAAAGCGATGGGGCAGTTATAACAAAAATAGCAATACAATAACCATGAATATTGAAACTATAAAAGCAAATAAAGACTGTATTGATTATGTTATTTATCACGAATTATGCCACAGTATGCATTTTTCACATAACAAAGAGTTTTATAATTTGCTGGAATCAAAATGCAAAGATTGGAATCAACTAAAATATAAACTTGAAACACTAATTTTGTGAAACTCATCTCCATCTCATAGTTAATTACATCTTGTTATGGATATTAAATTACAACGAAGAACCCCTTTTTGAACGTCAGTTTAAGACAAGTCCCCCCGTCGACATTTTTGATTTGATTTTTTGTTGACGAGAACCCCCACAAAACGAATACTATTTTAAATTGTTTTTTATGAATAGTGTAACGATATGTAAAATCTACTTAAAACCTTTATGAATATTGAATTCTAGTGTAAAATGATGTTACCTTTAACTAAAGGTTTTATTAATTATACCGATAAAGTCAATATACACATGTGGAGATTATTTTTATGGCAGTAATAGATTTTAGATTTGGCACAGATGATTATAAAAAAGCAAAAACTGAATTGCAAGGTTATAAAACTCAATTAGGAGAATTAACCCAAACAAAAGAAGCCTATACTGAAACTAGAGATTTGCAAGTTCAAGAATACAATGATGCAACAACTTACGATATTGAATATGCAAAATCAACAGAAAATCTTAAATCTGCCGAAGATGAATTAAGCCAATTAAACGCAGATTTAGATAAACTTGAACAATCTGCTAAAAAAGATAAAGATGGAAAAATAATATCTTACACAAGTGCAAATGGCGAAAACCTTCGTAATAAAGAAAAAGCAACAGAAGAATATGACAAACAAAAATCTTTAATAGAACAAAAAATAAAAATAGCAAAGCAAAAAAAGGATTTCGCAATTCAAGAAAAAACTAGAATAGAGCAAGAGCGTAGTCAAAAACACTTAAAAGAAACTGAAATCGAAAAATCCGAAGTAGATATATCGATAAAAGAATTAGATGACTTAAACAAAAAAATAGATGAATTAAATTTAAAAATTTCTCCGTTAGAAACTGCTATAAAGAATGCTGACGAAGATAAAGTAGATGTTGCAGTCCAAAACAACAAAAATTGGGAATTTTATGCTAAAAAAGAATTAGAAGCAGAAGGAATTGAAAATCCTTCAAAAACTCAAATTCAAGAAAGAGCAGAAGAAATAAAACAAAGAAATATTGACCTGAATAATTGCGATAATGACGGTAACCTAATTGTCGGTAAATCTGTTGTAACTTTGACAGGTAAAAGTGCGGGTGTTGCAGATGGTCTAGCAACAAAAGATGAAGCAGTCGGTCAATATACGCATGCCACTGCAAAAAAAGCATCAACAGCAATAAAAAATGCTCTTGGACAATTATCTCAAGAAGAAAAAATTGCTTATGATTCATTATCGTCAGAAAAAAAATCTCAAATACAAAGTCAAGTATTAAATTCTATCAATAACGGAAAAGGTGATAATGCACTATCCTTTGTAAAACAGGCTGTAAGTTCTGTTATTAAAGACGCAAAAGCAACACCAAATACACAAAAAGGTACAGTTCTTCAATTTTTGTTGTCAGTAGAAAATACAATGCTTGGTGCAGGTTATTTGAAAACTGCTGATGGCAATTATCAAAAAGGTGATAAATTATACAAAGCAACGGGAGATATGGGACATGGCGTTACTGTTACAGAAATTGGTAACGCACAAGTTACAAAGTTAACACCGCAACAACAAGCAATTAGTGAAAAATTAAAGGCATGCCGTAACACTGCAAATAATGCTCTTGCAAAAGCAAATGATGTTATTAAACATGCAAGTGCAACAGGAATGATTAACGGCTTAATGTTTAAAGAATATCACACTATAAGCGAAAAAAACACTAATTTATCTATTGAAGTAGCCAAGTTGGGGGCGTATGATACTCCAAATGTAAGCAATCAAATAAATAAGGTTAACACTTTAGCAAAAGAACTTAATAGTTTGTGCGATGCTTATAAAGCAAAAGATAAAGGTATGTCTGAAAGTTACTATTCTGGAACAGGAGAAGTTGGTGCAGTCCCAGGACAAGTTGGTCTTGCTGGAAACGCTTTGAATGCTATGGGTGCAGTTTTTGACGAATTTCATTCTGAAGATGGCTTAACACTGCAAGATGCAGGAAAAATAGTTTTAAATTTTGCCTATGGTCAATTTGGCGGAAGTGTAATAAACAAAATCAAAATTCCTTATGTAACTAAAATAATTAAAGAGGCTTGTGGAAACAATTTTACAAAAGCCAAAATATTAGAATATTTGGAAAACAAATCATTAGATGAATTGAAAAATGTACTTGGTTTTTAATTGTAAAATAACTAAAAAATTAAATTAAGACAAGTCCCTCGTCGATATTTTTGATTTGTTTTTATAATAAAGGATTGGTTATTGCAATATAGAGCATAAAAGATACGAAACTGTATAAAATTATAAATACAAAATTGATTAATATAAATATCCAGTCTTTTTTGTTTTTATTTTTTGAAAACAGTTTAATAAACAGTGTAATAACTTGCGTAACTACACAAATCGGCATTAATAAACAAGTAATAACAAATATTGCACCAAAAGTTATGACTAAAAATGTTTTAAAGTTAAAAAGCATACATAAAACAGAAACTAGCAATAAGAGTATTGCCAAAATTACCATTATTGTCGAGGATATTATAAAACATTTATCTACTTTGTTTAGCATATCTCAATTATATCATTAAAAATAACGGTATTTGAAATCAATGAATTATGCAAAAATAAAAAAGGCGGTGCGAACGCACCGCCTTTTTTTATAAATCAAAAGTCCTAAAATTTGTATTCAGGAATTTCAAATTTTTCATTGTTTGCATCTACATTTACGAATTCAAGGTAATAATTCATTGCAGTATCTTTTGTTGAATTATACATTTCATCGCTAATATATTTTTTGTGAAGTTCAGTTCTTTCGCCAGAATAATTACCCATTGCAGTTGCGAATTTGCCGATTTCTTCAAAATTCAAACCTGCACCGTAAGCCTTTGTTTTTGCATCTGTGCCTGATGGTCTGATTTCAATATATTTGTCGTCGAATTCCAAGTAAGTTCCGTCGCCTACGAATTTAATTGCTTTCAAGTTATCAAAATTCAATTCTTTGAACGCATCTTGTAGAACTTCTTTTGCTTGTTCAAATGTCATTTTGCCTGAGCGAATTGCAATTGCCATTGAAAGATAGAACA
>SAMEA104315436__coassemble_1660_pt1 | contig 12148 bp, 10 predicted proteins | sample SAMEA104315436__metabat2_low_PE_046 | metagenome-assembled genome bin SAMEA104315436 (sample SAMEA104315436) | gut metagenome | biome: Monkey gut; feature: monkey-associated habitat; material: faeces | place: China | collected 2013
ATTTGTTATATTTTTATTTGTAATATTTGTTGCGAGTTCTTGCGTAAAAGCGGAAGAATATTCGCAAGTTTGTGCAAACCATATTCTTGTTCCAACTGAGATGGACGCAATAAAAATAAAGAGTCAGATAAAAACCTTTGATGATTTCAAATATTATGCAAAAATGTATTCAACATGCCCGTCCTCTCAACGTGGCGGAGATTTGGGTTGTTTTGGACGAGGTCAAATGGTTAAACCTTTTGAACAAGCCTCTTTTGATGGATCAATAGGCGAAGTGTCAGAGCCAGTAAAAACTCAATTCGGCTACCACCTAATTTGGGTTACTGGAAAGTATTAGAAAATTATTTCTTATTTTTGACTTCGTTTATAAGACAAACAACACCTACGATAAAAAACAATATACAGAGTGGTGTAAGTCCTATTTTGTAATTTTGGTAAAACAAGTAACCAGCAGGATTTTGTTTGTATTCAAATAATTTTTCAAAAATTTTATTAGAAACTTTTATGTACTCACCTTGCGTAATAATAAAACTATCGACTTCGGTATGTGTTCTCCTTTTAGAACTTCTAGCAAGTCTTTGATGTTGCTCTAGTAACGTATCTTGTAAATAAAATGTTTTTGAATAAGATGGGTTTATAAAAGGGCAACCTTTTATGTAAATACACTCTAAACTAACAGAGTTACAATTAATTACTTCTTGCATTTCTTGAATTGTTTCGTAAAAAGCCCATGTTGAACTAATTATAAAAAGTAACGCAATAAAAATGTTAATTATTTTATCTTTCATAGCCTTATTTTAATACAAAACACGTAAATTAAAAACTTGATTTTTATGCTATATTGTTATTATGAAAAAAATATTATTTCTGTTAATTACATTGTTTTTATTTCAAAGTATTTGCATTGCAAAAGAAATAACCTTGAGTTGTTCTTGTATTGTTCAATTTACGGATATGTATGTTAAGTTAGAACCTATGACACTTACAGAGAAAGGTATTATAAAATTAAATAACAAAAAAGTTGGTAGTTATGTTATGGGTAAAGAGAATGCAATATTTGGACTTTTAGGTAAAAATTCATTTTCTTATGATTTAGAGAAAGGTCTGTTTATTTATTCAGTGGATATTGGTGATAAGATAATTCCTGCTTATGGTGCTTGTCAATTAGTGAAATAACTAAAAGTTTTGTCTGTTGTAATTTATTATTTTTTCGTATACCACGCACCACGAGTTTTGCCGTGTTTGATTAGGTAATTGTTTTTCACCAAGTATGCTAAATGTTTTTTGATTGTGTTTATATTTGTTCCTGTTAATTCTGACAATTCAGAAATGGTTGCTCTATCACGAGTTTCAAAAACTTCCATAATTTTTGCAGATATTTCCGGCAAATCTAAATTTGTTTTAATCTCTGTATTAGCGTGTTCAATTTTATACTCAAGTCTTAACTTTTGTTTTTGCAATGTTTTTAAGAAAAACATTAACCAAGGTTCGTAATTAGGCTCTTTGTTCAAAGTCGTTTGAGTTTGTCTTAATGCCCTATAATAACCCTCTTTATTATCTTCAATTATTGATTCAGTTGAACTATAAGGAATATACGCATAGCCTGATTTTAGCAATAAAAGATTTGTCAATGCTCTTGATAATCTACCGTTTCCGTCTTGAAATGGGTGAATAGCAAGAAAATTTACTACAAAAACTCCAATAACTATCAATGGGTGGTAATATCTATCCGACAAATTTTTATTAGTCCATTCAACAAGTTCTTGCATTTTTAAAGGTGTTTCAAAGGGAGTTGCGGTTTCAAAAACAACACCAAGTTCTTTACCATCACTATCATATGCTGCTACGGCATTTGAAATCTTTTTGTACTCGCCTTTGTGTTTTTCATCTTTTGATGAATATTCAAGCAAAATTTTATGTAATTGTTTTATATAATTTTCTGAAAGCGGAATTACTTCCCAATCTTCAAAAATTGTGTCGGCAAGTTTTGCATAACCTGCAACTTCTTCTTCATCTCGATTTGCAAAAGATTGTTTATTAATTCTTGATAAAAGTTCTTCTACTTGTTTGTCGTTTAGTTTATTACCCTCTATACGGTTTGAAGAACCAACACTTTCAATAGTTGCAACCTTTTTTAAGGCTCTTAATTTTTCAGGAGCCATTTTACCCAACAACTTCCAAGAACCTTTAAACTCATCAATTTCAGAGATTATTGAAAGCATTTGATTTGATATTTTTATATCTAAATTTCCTAACATATCATACCCAATTAGACCTAATATGACCTAATAGTATATTATTTTTATCTGATTGTCAAATTTTTGTGAACATTTTGTGAACTTTGGGGCAAACAAAAAAAATAACAAGACCTGAAAGCCTTGTTATTAATGGAGCGGAAGACGAGACTGTCTTACTCGTTCGCAATAAACGGCAATTACGTGTTTTGCAAAAATATATTTGACAAATTTTGCAAAAACACTCCAGCCTCTGCTCACTCGTCGCCGAACTCAAAAAGGAGTTCTCGCCTCTGTCATTCCTTAATAAAAAAACACACCCAAAGGTGTGTCTTTTAAATGGAGCGGAAGACGAGACTCGAACTCGCAACAACCTGCTTGGAAGGCAGGGACTCTAGCCATTGAGTTACTTCCGCATGTTTTAAGTCATATTTAATTTTGTTTAAGAGTTAGTCAGAGTTTACAATATTGTCACCTCTTAACTGTTTCTATTATAGAGTAAAACTTTTTACAAGTCAATTATTTTTAATTTTCTTTTCAAATATTTATTGATCTTTTGGTCTATTTAAAAATACTCAAACTTAAATCTTGTGGTTGATGTTACAAATTCCAAAAACATATAAACTAATAATGTCAAAGGAAAGACATCAAAAGATGTGTTAATGGACTACTAAAAAGGGGTGGAATTGTGAAACGTTTAATCACAACATTAATGATTATAGCAATGACAGCGTTATCTGCTAATGCGACTGAAAAAAGTAATGTTTTGAATGCTATTCAAATTGATTCGCTAAAAAGCACTTACAATATTACTTTAAATACTGATACAGATGTTGACGTTAAAAGAACTATTCAGTCTTCAGATAACATGATTTTGACTTTGAAAAATATCAAACCTGCAAAATCTTTAAATACTGGTTACAAAAATGCTGCTGAAGTTGATAGTGTTATGGTTGAAGAAGTTGGTAACAATGTTTTGAACATTAGCATCAAAGCAAGAAATATCTCAAATTCTGCAGTCAATGTTGAACCTGAAAAAGCAGAAGTTTTATCAACTCAATCTGTAATTACACCTAAAAAACATAAAAAAGTAAAAAAAGAATCAATTGAACTTGCTTCACCAGTGGATTCTTACATGCCAGTTTACAACGATGATTTAGATGATTTAGACGAAGAAAATAATTTTGCAGGCTTAGGTTTATTAGCAAAAATTAAAAATATTCTTTCTCAAGGCAACATTTCAAACATCATCACTGCAGGTTTAATCGGAATTATCTTATTCTGTGGTATCAAATTATTCAAAAAGGAAGAACCTGAAACAGTTGTTGGGCTTGCTCAAAGTCTAAAAGAAAGAGAAATGAATTTATACAAAGATTTATCAATGAACAGAGGCATTTCTGAAACAATGTCATTGAATAATCCTGTTGTACCAAATGTTGCACCGAAAGAGCAACCAGTTGCACCAGTAAGACCAATGATTAACGCAAATGCAGGCTACGGTTTAAGAGCATACAAATCAAGTTCAAGAAATCCATACATGTCTGCTGACAACACAATGATGCAAAAATCTGTTCAACCACAAGTTCAACCGACAGTTGCACCACAAGCAAATGTTAATCAAACAGTAAAACCTCAAATGAGAACTATGTCAACAGTTGGTTCAAGAGTTAATAACCCTATCAACAATTTGAATATCAACAGACCTGTTCAAAATTCAATGAACAATGTTGCAAAAGCATCAAATATTGATAGTATGAAATTTTTAGACTCAATGGCTAAAATCTACGAAAAAAATGGTCGTTCAGATTTAGCACAAGGTTTAAAAGCAGGAATGCTTAAGGCAAAAGCCGATATTTAATATGAGATTTGGATATTAAGATATTTTATGACAAACATTAATAAACACATGACAACATTAACACGTGGGACATTAAGTCCCATTTTTTTTGCTTAAAATTTTGTCTGAAATATAAAAAACAGAGATTTCAAAGTTCTCAAAATCTCCGTTTCTTATTATTGTTTATAAGTTATTATGCGTTTACTGAGTTTGCAATTTCTTTTGCTAATGCTTCAATTTCGTCTATTTGGTTTTCTTGAAGTGTTGATTTTATTGTAGTTAAGTTTTCGTTGATAATTTCGCTACCTGCAAGTTTCAAAATAGATTCTTTCATTGAATTTCCGCAATTTGCAACCCAAGTTCCGTTTTGGAATACGGCATATTTTCTATTTTTTAATCCATGTGCGACAATTGACTGGATTAAGTTGTCCATTGTAACGAAAATGCCGTTATTGTAAGTGTTTCCTGCAAGAACAACATGAGAATATTTAAACATTTCTGCCAAAATGTATGAATTGTGTGTCATTGAAGTATCGTACATTTTGATATTTTTCACTCCGTTTTCTGCAAGTTTTGTTGCAAGAACTTCCATTGCGTTTTCTGTTCCGCCATAAATTGATGAATACGCAATTACAACCCCTTTTTCTTCAGGTTCGTATTTTGACCATTTGTCGTATTTTTCAACAAATTTTGCGATATTTTCCTCAACAATTAAGCCATGAAGTGGGCAAATTCTTTGAATATCAAGTGTTGATGCTTTTTTAAGTACGTTTTGAACTTGTACTCCGTATTTACCAACGATATTTGTGTAATATCTGCGTGCTTCGTCAATGTAGTTTTCGTCAATTGAGGCTTCTTTGTCTGTGATATTTCCGTCAACAGAACCGAAAGAGCCGAACGCATCAGCAGAGAATAAAGTTTTATTTGTGCTGTCGTAAGTTAGCATAACTTCAGGCCAGTGAACCATTGGCGCTGAAACGAAGTGTAATTCGTGTTTACCTAAATTCAAAGTATCGTTTTCTTTGATAATATTGAATTTTGTTGAGTCTTTTACTGTGAAAAACTGTTTCATCATGTCGCTTGCTTTTTGTGAGCAAACAACTTCAACATCAGGATATTTTGATAGAACTTCATCGATAAGTCCTGCGTGGTCAGGTTCCATGTGTTGAACGATTATATAATCAAGTTTTTTGCCGTTAAGAACTGCTTTTAAGTTTTCGAAAAATTGTTTTGCACAATGTTCATCAACAGTATCAATCAAAGCAGTTTTTTCATCTGTGATTACATAAGAATTGTATGCAACTCCATGAGTTAATGGATAAATCGCTTCAAAAATAGTCAATTTTCTATCTGAAACACCGATTCTATATAAATCTTCGTCAATTTTTCTAAAATTATACATTTTTTACTCCTTATTAACCGATTACAGGTGCAACGAATGTTCTTGTTGCAAGGTCTTTATCAAGCATTAATAATGCTTTTTTGTCGTCGCCGATAAGTTGTAATGTTTTCAAAACTCCGCCAACGTTTGCTTCTTCTTCAACTTGTTCTTTAATGTACCAGTCGATGAATGACATTGCTGCTCTATCTTTAACTTTTTCTGCAACATCTGCAACACCATTGATTAATGAAGTTACATATTCTTCGTGTTCTAAAACTTGTTCAAATACTTCTAATGGAGTTTTGCCTTTTACTTCAGGTGCATCAATTGACATAAGTTTTACATCTCCGCCACGTTCTGCCAAGTAGTTCATAAAACCAACTGCGTGTGCGTGTTCTTCTTGAACTTGTACGTCAAACCAATTTACAAAACCTTGTAAATTTAAGCCTTCAAAATAAAATTTCATTCCTAAATATAAATATTCAGAATATAGTTCTTTGTTAATTTGTTCATTAATGATTTGTTCTAATTCAGGGTTAATCATAATTATTTCCTTTCTATTACCATGTATATTTCCACAAAACATGATATCACAAATTATTATTTTAGTTTTCAAATTAAGATTATATAAAATTTTCAAAATATTTTAAATCTTGTTGTACTATTTTTTTTAGAAATTACACAAAATAACCAAAGGGGGAAACATGAAAATTGGTATTTTAGGATACGGAAATTTAGGAAAAGGGGTTGAAAGTGCCGTTAGACAAAATTCAGATGTTGAATTAGCGGTTGTTTTTACTCGTAGAAATCCTGCAGATATAAAATTAAAAACAGACAATATTCCTGTTGTTTCTGTTGATGAAATTGAAAAATGGCAAGGTAAAATTGATGTTTTAATTATTTGTGGTGGAAGTGCAACAGATTTGCCTGTTCAAACTCCAAAATATGCGAAAATGTTCAATGTTATCGATAGTTTTGACACTCACGCAAAAATTCCTCAACACTTTGAAAATGTTGATAAATCTGCGAAAGAAACAAAGCACTTAGGTTTGATTTCAGTAGGTTGGGATCCAGGTTTATTCTCGCTAAACAGAATGTATGCAAATGCAATTTTGCCTGAAGGAAATGATTATACATTCTGGGGTAAAGGTGTAAGCCAAGGACACTCTGATGCGATTAGAAGAATAAAAGGGGTTAAAGATGCAAGACAATACACTGTTCCTGTTCCTGAAGCCTTAGAAAGAGTTAAAAATGGTGAATCACCAGTTTTGTCAACTCGTGAAAAACATACAAGAGAATGTTATGTTGTGTTAGAAGATGGTGCAGATGCAAAATTTGTTGAAAAAGAAATTGTTACTATGCCAAATTATTTTGACGAATACGACACAACAGTAAACTTTATCAGCGAAGAAGAATTGATTAAAAATCATAGCGGAATTCCACATGGTGGTTTTGTAATCAGAAACGGTAAAACTGGTTTTGATAAAGAGCATACGCACACAATTCAATACAGTTTAAGACTTGATTCTAACCCTGAATTTACATCAAGTGCTTTGGTTGCCTTTGCAAGAGCCGTAAACAGAATAGCAAAAGAAGGTAGAACAGGTTGTATCACAATTTTTGATATTGCACCTGCATACCTAAGTCCAAAATCAGGCGAAGAATTAAGACGTACAATGCTTTAATTAGCCTAAAAATTATCTAATTGTCGAATTACTCTTTTTTGATTAATTTTTATAATTACTTCAAAAAGGAGTAATTTTTTATGATAACAGAATTAGATAAGACAAATTTTGAAGAAAAGACTAAAAAAGGGGTTAAAGTGATAGAATTTTTTGCTAATTGGTGCGGTTATTGCACAAGACAAGAACCAATTTTAGAAGAATTGGAGAAGGTTTGGATTGGCAAAGTTAATACAGACGAAAATAGAGAACTCGCTCAAAAGTTCTCTATCTCGTCGTTACCTTCGTTTGTAATTCTAAAAGATGGAAAAGAAGTTCATCGTTTTAGTGGCTTACATTCAAAATTCGATATTATGAATATTATTACAAATTACTTGAAATAATTATGCTTCTTGTTTTGTAATATATTTTGCTTTGTATTCTTCAAACAATTGTTCAAATGCTTCTTCACCAGTGCTTTTGATGTTATTCAAATATTGGTGTCTGTCAAATGAAGATTGATTAATTTGAATCATGCAAGCCGCAACATTTGAACAGTGGTCAGAAACTCTTTCAATGTTGTTCAAAACTTCTGTAAGCATAAATCCAAGTTCAATTGTGCATTCGCCTTTTTGCAATCTTTCGATGTGTCTATTTTTTGCTTCCGCAATCATAATATCGATTACTTGCTCTAAAGGTTCAACTCGTTTTGCTTTTTCAATGTCATCTTCTGAAAATGCTTCAGTTGTTATATCCATAATTTCAGACAAAGCATTAACAACTTGTTGAAGTTCTTCTTTTGCTACAGGTGAAAATTCAAGTTGTTTTTCGTTCATTTCTCTTGCAACTTTAAGAATATTTACGGCGTGATCGCCAATTCTTTCAAAATCGCTGATAGCATGAAGTAATTTTGAAACTTCTCTGCTGTCTTCTTCTGCAAGACTCTTGTTTGAAAGTTTTACTAAGAACGAACCTAATTTATCTTCATACATATCAATTCTAGGTTCTTTTCTCAATATTTTTTCAAGACGTTTTTCACTGAATTTGTTTACCATTTTCAATGAGCGGAAGAAGTTTTTCTTAGCCATTATGCCCATTGTGCTAGTTAAGTTTTTACATTCAACAATAGCAAAAGATGGAGTAACCAAAAGTCTTTCGTCCAAGAAAACTGGTGCTTCGTCTTTTCCAATTTTTTCTTTTACTGCCCAAGTTGCAATTTTTTCCAATTGTTTAGTGAAAGGAATTAACATAAATGTTGTTGCAACGTTGAAAATTGTATGGCAGAACGCAATTCCAACAGGGTTAATCGCATCTGTTTTAAATCCGAATTTGAAGATTAAATCTCCAAGGTAGAAAAGAACTAAAAATACGACAGTTCCGATTACGTTGAATGAAACGTGAACTGCTGATACTCTTTTTGCATTTGTACCAACACCGATACTAGAAATCAACGCAGTGACACAAGTACCGATGTTTTGACCCATGATAATTGGAATAGCCATTCCATAAGTGATTCCACCTGTCATAGACAAGGCTTGCAATACACCAACAGAGGCTGCTGAACTTTGAATGATACCTGTGAAAATTGTACCCATCAAAACCCCAAATATAGGATTTGTGAAGGCTGTTAAAATTTGAGTGAATTCTGGCATGTCTGCTAATGGTTTCATAGCACCTGACATCAATTGCATACCGTACATAAGGATTGCAAAGCCGACCATAATTGCACCCATACTTTTGCTTTTATCTCTTTTTGCACCCATAATTAATAAAATACCGATAAGTGCAATAATTGGAGAGAAGGATTCAGGTTTTAATAGTCTCAAGAAGAAATTAGAACTTTCAATTCCTGATAATGACAAAATCCAAGCAGTTAGGGTTGTACCGATGTTTGAACCCATGATAACTCCGATTGTTTGTCCAAGTTCCATAATTCCTGAGTTTACTAAACCAACAAGCATTACTGTCAAGGCTGATGATGATTGAATTGCAATTGTTATCCCTGCCCCTAAAGCCAATGATTTAAGAGGGTTAGATGTCATTGCTTTCAACATCTTTTCTAATTTACCGCCAGCGACTTTTTCAAGTCCTGAGGACATGACATTCATACCATATAAAAAGAACGCTAAACCACCGAGTAGCGTAAATATTGAAAATATATCCATAAAAATCTCCTTTAAAATTCTTTGTGATAGTACAATTTAATTTTAGAAAAGAGAAAATATCATGTAAATAAAATGTTACTATTTTGTAATCTTAACTTTTTTGAAAAATTCTTCTGTAATTAATTGAGAATATTTTTTGTTTTCGTTTAGAGCCACAAGCATTCGAGATTCGTTTTCATCAATATCAACTGCAGAAATTATTCCGCCAACAGTTCCGATAGGCAATTTGTTAATTTTTGCACTAAATCTTACATAAGGAACTTTTTTGCCAAAGGCTTTCATTTCGCCTTGTTTTGTTATAGTAAAATCTTCCACTTGTAAAGACTGATATTTGAATTTTCTGATTAATCCGTTAATTTTATTTTCTACGTTGCCTGTTTTAAAATCTTCTGTTGTAAGCATTGGGTTTTTGCCTGATTTTACAACGATAATTTTTTGTCCTGATGCGTTATGTTCTGCCAAAACTCCTTGATAGCCGAACGCACTGGCTGTTTTGTCAATTGTAAATTCATCAGAAATTTGAGAAAAATCTCCGATTTTGCTTGCTTTTTCCAAAATTGAAGAAGGTGATGAACCAAAATATTTGTTGTATTGCTCAACGACAAAATCCTTGCCCCCAATAGATGTGAAGCCTACTAGAGCAAGTGCTAAAATAACTATTTGTAAAATTTTCTTTAAGCAACCCATGATTATTTTGTCCTACCTTAAATTTTACATGATATTATTTTAATAGGAAGTTAAATTTATGGCAACTCAAATCGTAAATCATATTAAAAGTATAGATGTAAATATTTCAGATGCAACACCTGCGATGCAACAATATCTTGAAATTAAGCAAGAACATCAAGATAAAATTTTGCTTTATAGAATGGGTGATTTTTACGAAACATTTTTTGAAGATGCTGTTAGAATGTCTAAAGAACTTGAAATTACACTAACTGCTCGTGATTGCGGTTCTGTAATTGGAAAAATTCCTCTTGCTGGTATTCCCGCAAAAGCAGTTGATGTTTATTTAGAAAAATTAGTTCAAAAAGGTATAAAAGTTGCTATTTGTGAACAATTAGAAGATCCAAAACAAGCAAAAGGTATTGTAAAACGTGGTATTACAAGAATTGTAACCGCAGGAACGATTACAGAAAGTAATTTGCTTGATAAAAACAAAAATAATTATATTTGTGCGATGTTTAAAGACGAAAAGTCTGATAATTATGGCTTTGCGTATACAGATATTTCGACAGGCGAATTTAAGGTTACTCAAGCACCTTACAATTTGATTTTGTCAGAACTTGCAAGAATTAAACCGTCTGAAATTATTGCACCGTCTGCACAACAAAAAATTATGCCGTTTCAAATTGTGCCTGAAGAAATAATTGATTTGCCTGATGAAATTGTTTCTATGTATAATTGCTCTCGAGTTCCACGTAATGTTTTTGATGAAAATTTTGCGAAAAATAATCTAAAAGCAGCACTAAAAGTTCAAACTCTTGATGGTATTGGTTATGATGATTGCAAATTAGGTTTCAGAGCCGCAGCAGCCGTTTTAGGGTATATTTGGGAAACTTTAAAAGACAATTTTCCAAAATTTGAAGAAATAAATTCTTACGTTTTATCTGAATATGTTTTGATAGATTCTTCAACTAGAAAAAATCTTGAATTGGTTGAAACTGCAAGAGAAAAAAATAAATATGGCTCTTTGTTGTGGGCTTTAGATAAAACAAAAACAAATATGGGTGCAAGACTTTTACGTTCTTGGATTTGCCAACCACTAAAAGACCTTGAACAAATCAATAAACGACAAGATTTTGTTTCGCAACTTATTGATTTGGAAGAAACTCGCTTAGGTTTGAGCGAATGTTTGGAACAAATTTATGATATCCAAAGACTTGCAACTCGCTTGAGTAACGGTTCTGTTAGCCCTAAAGATTTTATTGGTTTAAAAGTTTCGTTGCAACATTTACCTGAAATTTTGGAATTTGTTTCAACAATTGATACAGATTTGTTTGACGAGGTCAAAGAATTTGCACCTGAATTGTCTGATTTTGCCGATATAATTGACAGAACAATTCAAGAAAATCCGCCAATGATTTTGAAAGAGGGCGGAATTATCAAAGAGGGTGTAAATGGCGAACTTGACTATTTAAACGACCTTTTGACAGGTGGTGAAAATTGGTTGAGAAGTTTTGAAGAACAAGAAAAAGAGAGAACAGGAATTAAGAATTTAAAAATCGGTTTTAACAAGGTTTTTGGATATTTTATTGAGGTTACAAATTCTTACTTGAATTTAGTTCCTGAAACGTATATCAGAAAGCAAACTCTTACTGGTGGTGAAAGATTTATCACTGATGAATTAAAACATCACGAGGACGAGGTTTTGAATGCTCAATTCAAAGCGAGAGAACTTGAATATAAATTATTCTGTGATTTTAAAGATTATGCAAAAGAATTTGTTTCAAAAGTTAGAATATTAGCCGAAAATATTGCGAAATTAGACGTTTTGAACTCTTTTGCAACAGTTGCTTTAGAAAATAATTATTCAAGACCTGTTGTCGATGAAAGCAATGATTTTATTGTAAAAAATGGTCGTCACCCTGTGTTGGAATTGATTTTGCCGTTGGGTGAATATGTTGCAAATGACTTGGAAGTTTGTGCAAACTCAATTGACAAAACTCAATTTATGATTTTGACAGGTCCAAACATGGCAGGTAAATCAACTTATATGCGACAAAATGCTTTAATTGCATTAATGGCTCAAATAGGTTCGTACGTTCCTGCTGATAGTGTAAAATTAGGTGTTGTGGACAAAATATTTACAAGAGTTGGTGCAAGCGATGATTTAACTCTCGGTCAGTCAACATTTATGGTTGAAATGA
>SAMEA104315436__coassemble_1672_pt1 | contig 12002 bp, 15 predicted proteins | sample SAMEA104315436__metabat2_low_PE_046 | metagenome-assembled genome bin SAMEA104315436 (sample SAMEA104315436) | gut metagenome | biome: Monkey gut; feature: monkey-associated habitat; material: faeces | place: China | collected 2013
TTCCTTATTAGTTAATTCTTTGGAACATATATCCGATTCCACGTGCTGTCAAGATTAATTCTGGATTTGCTGGGTCAGATTCCAATTTTGAACGTAATCTTGAAATGTGAACGTCTACTACACGTGTGTCAATTCTATGATCAGGTGGGTATGCCCATACATGTTGCAAGATTTCGTTTCTTGAATATGCTTGACCTGAGTTGTTTACAAGTAATTCTAACAAACTGAATTCCATTCCTGTTAATCTGATTCGTTCATTTTTTCTGAATACTTGTCTTCTTGCTGTATCAATTTTGATGTTACCTGTTGTGATAACGTTCTTTGTAACTTTTCCTGTTGGAACAATTGCTTCACGATTGTTTGTTCTTCTTAATACCGCTTTTACACGTGCTTCCAATTCTTTTGGGCTGAATGGTTTGATTACATAATCATCTGCACCCAATTCCAAACCTGTAATTCTTTCTGATACATCACCTAATGCTGTTAAGATGATAATCGGAACATCTGATGTTCTTCTGATTTCTCTTGTAACGCCGTAGCCATCAACTTTTGGCATCATTACGTCTAATACTACTAAATCAGGATTGCTTTTATTAAATGCGTTTATTGCTTCTTCGCCGTCTTCTGCTACAACAACGTCATAGCCGACCATTTTTAAACGTGTTTCTAATATTCTTCTGATACTTGCTTCGTCGTCAGCAACTAAAATTCGTTGACGGTCTTCAGTTTCATTTTGCATTTCAGCGTCTGTCATTGTGTTTTCCTTACGTTTTCTAAACTACTAAATAAATCTAAATTATTATTGTTAATATAAATTTATTTTTATAAATATATCTTAATCTAAGCATAAAATAATTGCAAGCATAAATTTTAAAAATTTTTGAAAACGTTGATTATGCTTATTTATTGCTTACTAAACGTTTGAATGCTTCGAAGTCCTCAATCGTGTCAATACCTACGGGTTTATCATTTACAATTGAAGTTTTTATTTTCATGCCCATTTGCAAGGCTCTTAATTGTTCCAAACTTTCTGACACTTCAAGAGAAGTTCTTGGTGAAGTTGTCATCTTTGTTAAAGCCTCTTTTGTATATCCGTAAATACCTATGTGTCCGTAAAATGGGGCTGGATTTTCGTTTCTTTCAAACGGAATTTTTGAGCGAGAAAAATACAAAGCAAATCCGTTATTGTCAATTACACATTTTACCAAATTTGGATTATCCACTTCGTCTTTTTCTTTTATTGGGCGAATTAGTGTTGAAATATCCGCATTAGGGTTTTTAACCCCATTGATTACTGCCTCAATATTTTCTTCTTTAATCATTGGTTCATCGCCTTGAAGATTAATTATATATTCAAATTCAGGGTGTCTGTCTGCAACTTCTTTTATTCTGTCGCTTCCGCATTTGTGGTCAACAGAGGTCATTTCAACTTCTCCGCCAAATGCTTTTACTGCTTCAAAAATTCTTTCATCATCAGTTGCAACAATTACTGCATCAACATTTTTAACCGATTTTGCTTTTTCGTAAACCCATTGAATAATTGGTTTGTCGTTCACTTTTAAAAGTGGTTTACCCTCTAATCTGCTAGAACCGTATCTTGCAGGAATGATAATTGCTGTTTTGCCCATAAATTTAGTCCTTTTTTTATTTTTTTACAACAAAAGATGTCCATTGGTCTTGTTGGATTTCTTCAACGATTTTTAAATTTTCTCTTTCGATTGCCTCCAAAACAATTGGTGCTTTTTCTTGTAGAATTCCGCTCAAGGACATCATTCCGTCGTCTTTCATAATATTTTTTAAATCGCCCATAATATCGAATAGCACGTTATGAAGAATGTTTGCACAAACAAAATCATATTTTTTGATAATTTTATCCGCAGAACCAAGTTCAAAAGTGCATTCTTCGTTATTCAACTTGGCGTTTTCTTTTGCAACTTCAATTACTGTATCATCGATATCGCAACCGTAAACCTCACTTGCACCCATTTTTTTTGCAAGAATTGATAAAATTCCTGTACCCATGCCGATATCAGCCATTGTTTGGTTAGGTTTAAAATATTTATCCAAGGCTTTCATGCAAAGTTGAGTTGTTTGGTGAGTGCCTGTTCCGAAAGCACACCCAGGGTCAAGGTTTATTACGATTTCGTTCGGTTTTGGCGAATATTCAATCCATGTCGGAACAACCGCAATATTTTCTGTAACGTGCGTTACGTCCCATTTTTCTTTCCACTTTTTAGACCAGTCCTCGTTTTCCTTTGTTTCAAAGGTAAAATCCCAAGAACCAAGGTCATCTTCGGTTAAGCCTCTTGATAATAAAAGTTCTTTTTGTTCTTTCAAAATTTTTCCACAGTCAGGAGTTTCAGTTCTAATAAAGGCTTTAAGTGTTCCCTCTGTTGTGTCAACCATTTCAAGGTCTTTATATTTTTCTTCTGCAAGTATAACTCCCTCACAGTCAAAAACATCAAACAAAATGTCAGAAATTACATCTGACATTTTTGGATTTATTTTTAAATTTAATTCGTAATAATTATTCATGAATAAAACAACCCATTTTGCGGTATTTATCGTATCTTTGAGAACGTAATTTTTCAGGAGTCATTTTTGTATATTTTTTCAAAGAAGAAAGAAGTTCTTTTTTAAGGTTTTTAGCCATTTCTTCTTTGTTATTGTGAGCCCCGCCAACAGGTTCTTTTACGCAACTGTCGATAATACCAAGTTCTAAAAGGTCGCTTGCAGTAATTTTTAAAGCATTTGCTGCATCTGCGGCTTTTGTTGCATCTCTGAATAGGATAGATGCACAACCTTCAGGTGAAATTACTGTGTAGTAAGCAAATTCAAGCATTTTAACGTCGTTTGCAACACCCAAACCTAACGCACCACCTGAGCAACCTTCACCAGTGATTACTGCAATTACAGGAACATCAAGTTTTGCCATATCTCTAAGGTTTTGAGCGATAGCGATACCTTGACCGGTTTGTTCTGCGGTAATTCCTGGGTAAGCCCCTGGGGTATCAATTAATGTGATGATAGGTAGGTTAAATTTGTTAGCATGGTTGAACAAACGCATTGCTTTTCTGTAACCTTGTGGTTGAGGCATACCGAAGTTGCATTCAAGGTTTTCTTTTGTTGTAGAACCTTTTTGAGTTCCAACAAACATTGCGTTGAAGTTACCAATTTTACCAATACCACCGATGATGGCTCTATCGTCTGCACCTGCTCTGTCGCCGTGCATTTCGATAAAATCAGTGCACATTAAATTCATATAATCTAAAAAATTAGGTCTGTTTGCATGTCTTGCAATTTGCAATTTTTCAGATGGTTTTAAGTTTGCATAAATTTCTTGTTTATATTCATTTGCTTGTTGTTCAAATTTTTCGATTTCTTCGCTTAAATCCATTCCTGACTCCGCACTAATTTTCTTTAATTCTTCTATTTTTGTTTTGATTTCTACAAGTGGTTTTTCGAATTCAAACATAATTTTTTATTCCTCATTATTCTTCGACTGGTACAGAGTAGCCATGTATGTCAAATATTTTTGTTAAGTTATCTCTTAAATCTTTTCTTTTTGAAATAATGTCGATTTGACCATATTTCAAAAGGTATTCCGCAGTTTGGAAGCCTGATGGCAATTTTTGACGAATTGTTTGTTCAATAACACGTCGTCCAGCAAAACCAATTCTAGCACCTTCTTCTGCGATAATGATGTCGCCTAAAGTTCCGAAACTTGCAGTAACACCACCGTAAGTAGGTTCTGTTAATAAGCAAATGTAAAGCACTTTTGCTTCGTCCATTTTTGCACAAGCACAAGAAGTTTTTGCCATTTGCATAAGGCTTAAGGCACTTTCTTGCATTCTTGCACCGCCTGATGAAGTAATAGCAAGCATTGGAAGATTTCTTTCAACTGCTTCTTCCATCATTTTTGTAACTTTTTCACCAACAACGCTACCCATTGAACCACCCATGAATTCAAAATCCATGATTGCAGTTGCAACTTCGTAACCGTTGATTTTTCCGATACCTGTAATAACAGCATCTTCAAGATTTGTTTTTTCTTTTGCTGCTTTTAGACGTTCTTTGTAAGGTTCTGTATCGGTGAAGTTTAGAGGGTCAGTTGGAAGAATTCTGCTAAACATTTCGATAAAACTATTTTCGTCAAAAAGTTGTTTAATTCTTTCTCTTGCACCTATTCTAAAATGGTAATCGCATTGTGGACATACCATTAAATTTTCTTCTAAGTCTTTATTTGTTATTTGAGCACCACAATGAACGCATTTTGTCCACAACCCAGGGAATGTAATATTTTCTACTTTTGCTTCGGTTGTACGGCGTTCGATTTGGGCTTCTTTACGTTTATCAAACCATTCTTGAATACTCATGTACCATTTCCTTTTTTCTTTGCATTTTTGCAAAATAATGTTTATTTAATACCATTATTATACTACAAATTTAAAATAGTCAAATTTTATGTTAAAAACCTTATTTTTTCTTGCCTAAATAACGCATTACATTATCCGACAATTGAATGTTTTGAAGTTGTAAATTATATTTTTTTAAATCGGCAATATTAGTTTGTTCTGTCAACAAATCTTTTTTCTCAACTTTTATTGAATTTTTAACTTGTTCAAATTCGCTAGGATTATTTTGTAATATAACTTTTGTAATAATTTCGTCTGGATATTCAGAGGCGAATTTATATTTTGAAACGAGGTCGCTAACGGTTGTTCCTTGATTTAGTTTGTAAAGCCATTGAAGGGTTGTTATATCCCTTTTTGAAAGCGAAATTACGCCGTATTTGTGCGGTGTATACATAATATCAGTGTCGTAAGGGCTGTGTCCTAAACCTAATGCGTGTCCGAATTCGTGCAAAATTGTGTGATAAACTTCTTCTTCTGCCATATATCTTTGGCACATAACACCGTCAGAAAGTCCGATAGAAACTTCTGCACCGTAGAGTCTGTTATTTGCATCATAACTGAATTGACAATGACCGAGTGCTTTTCGGTCAATTCTTCTCCATTCAACGTTAATATTTGAACTCAAAAGATTATCTACAATGTTAAATTTTACTTTACCTTGGCTAACACGTTCCCATTCTTGACATGCCTTTATAACCATGCCTTGGTAAAGGTGGTCTTGACCTTGTTTTGAGTAGAATTTCATAGGTGAAATGTAGACATTTAGTGGCATAAATGTCCAACGTAATAATCTTCCGTTTTTGAAACTTTCGTGTAAATAAGTTTTCAATTCCATATTTTTATTGTATAATATTTTGTACGAGATGACAATATGGGGCGGAGAGCCGTTAAAAAAGGAGATAAAATTATGAATATGATGCAAATGATGCAAAAAGCACAATCTATTCAAAAGAAATTACAAGAAACTCAAGCAGAATTATCACAAGCAGAATTCAACGCAGAAACAGGCGGTGTAGTTGTTACTTGTGATGGTCAAGGTAAATTCAAATCAATAAAAATTTCAAAACAAGCAATTAATCCTGAAAATCCTGATAGCGTTGATGATGATACAGTTGAAATGCTTGAAGATGTTATTACAACTGCAATTAAACAAGCAAGTGAAAAAGCAGTTTCTGAAATGGAAACAAAAATGCGTGCTATCACAGGCGGTATTTCAATTCCAGGATTATTCTAATGATTTATCCAAAATCAATTGCAACATTAATTGAGCAGTTTCAAAAGTTCCCATCAGTTGGTCCGAAATCTGCTCAAAGAATGGCATTTCACTTACTGAAAATGCCTTATGCTGAGGTGGAAAAATTTGCAAAAGCAGTTTTGGAAGCCAAAAAAAGCACTGTTGCATGCGAAATTTGTTTCAATTTGTCGTCAACAAGTCCTTGCGAAATTTGTTCTTCTACAAGTCGTGATAGAAGTACAATTTGCGTAGTTGCAGAAACAAAAGATTTAATTGCAATCGAAAAAACAAATGAATACAAAGGTTTGTATCACGTTTTGCAAGGCTTGATTTCGCCAATTGACGGAATTGGGGCGGAAGATATAAGAATAAAAGAGTTGTTAAATCGTTTAACAGATGAAAAAGTTAAGGAATTAATTTTAGCCTTGAGTCCGTCTGTTGAGGGTGAGGCAACAAGTTTGTACTTGTCAAGATTGGTAAAACCTTTTGGTATAAAGGTTTCACGTATTGCGTTTGGTTTGCCTGTTGGTACAGACTTGGAATATGCCGATGAAATCACTTTGGCAAAAGCACTTGAGGGACGTAGAGAGGTTAATTAGCCGAAAAAGATGTTGATACGTCTTTATTGTTAAATTATAATATTTGTATGTCAGTTTTAGAAATCAAAGATTTGAATGTTGAATATCGCACTAAAGGTACAGTTTTTAACAAGGAAAAAGTGGTAAAGGCTGTAAATAACTTATCTTTAGAGGTTAATCGTGGCGAAATTGTTGCAATTGCAGGCGAATCAGGTTGCGGAAAATCAACTTTGGCTAGTGCAATTTGCCGTTTAACTCCTGTAAAATCAGGTCAAATCTTGTTTCATGGGGTTGATGCGTTAGGGTTAAAAGGTGGAAAGTTAAAGGTTTATCGCCAAGCCTTGCAGATGATTTTTCAAAACCCTTATTCAAGTTTAAACCCAAAAATGAAAATTGGCGACATTTTGAAAGAGCCGTTAAGGGTTAATAATGAACTTTGTATTTATTCAGAGGACGGTAGAGCCTTGTATGAAATGTCAAAATCAGAGATTAATGACATTGTAATTCAAGTGCTAGAAACGGTTGGGTTAGACAAAAGGGCTATGGATTTGTATCCTCACGAGTTTTCGGGTGGGCAAAGACAAAGAATTGCGATAGCGAGAGCCTTGATTTTAAAACCTGAATTTATTATTGCCGATGAGCCTGTAAGTGCTTTAGATGTTAGTATTCAGGCTCAAATAATTAATTTGTTAATGCAATTAAAAGAAGATTTTAATTTGACGATTATGTTCATTTCGCACGATATGAATGTTATTCGCCATATTGCAGATAGAATTGCGATTATGTATTTGGGCAGAATTGTTGAAGTTGGTTCGACAGAGCAAATCTTCAAATTTCCGCAACACCCATACACAAGAGCCTTGTTGAATGCCGTTCCAAGTTTTAACAAACCTGAAAATGTGATTTTGACAGGTGATATACCATCGCCAACAGATTTGCCAATGGGGTGCAAATTCCATACAAGATGTCAGTATTGTATGGATAGATGCAAGGTTGTTGAGCCTGAATTGAAAACTTTTTTTGAAAATCACAGAGTTGCTTGTTTTTTGAACGACGAAAATATTGAAATGTAAGCAATTTTTCTGTTTTTGTTTATTTATGCTAAAATTAAGAAAAAGGAGGATTATATGGCAAAAGATTCGAGTTTCGATATTGTTTCGGAATATGATAAACAAGAACTTGTGAACGCAATTGACCAAGTTAAAAGAGATATTACATCAAGATTTGATTTGAAAAATTCAAAATCTGACATTGTTTTAGAGGCTGATAAGTGCGTTACTATTACAACAGAAGATGAAACAAAATTGAGAAATATTTATGATATTTTACAATCAAAATTGGTTAAAAGAGGTTTAAGTATCAAGATTTTAGACCCTCAAAAGGTTGAAGATGCTCTAGGTGGTGCAGTTCGCCAAGTATATAATTTGAGAAAAGGTTTAACTCAAGAACTTGCAAAGAAAATTGTGAGCGATATTAAAGAGTCAAAAATTAAAGTTCAAGCCTCAATTCAAGGTGATCAAGTTAGAGTTTCAGGCAAAAGCAGAGATGATTTGCAAGAAGTTATCGCTCTTTTGAGAGAAAATGCTGATAAATACGATTATCCTTTACAATTCCAAAATTACAGATAAGGAGTTTTTATGGGCGTTATTGAAGTTTTAAAAAATAAAGTGGTTGTTTCTTGTCAAGCAATGCCAAACGAACCTTTGTATCGTGAAGAATGTATGATGGCGATGATGCGTTCTGTTTTGAATGGTGGTGCAGGTGGCTTGAGAGTTGCAGGTGTCAGAGATGTCAAAAATGCTAAAAAAATGACAGATGTTCCTGTAATTGGGCTAACAAAACCTGATGAAATTCCGTCAAATTGGAAAGAAATAGTTTATATTACTCCATCATTGAAACATGTTGGGTTCTTAATTAAAGCAGGTGCGGATATTATTGCGTTTGACGGTACTAGCAGAAAACATGAAAATTGCACAGTTGAAGAAATAATCAAATTGATTAAAATTAACAAACGTATCTCAATGGCTGATATTTCGACTGTTGAAGAAGGTTTGAATTGCGAAAAGTTGGGTGTAAATATGATTTCAACAACTCTTGCTGGTTACACTCAATTTTCTCCACTAAAAAATGACGGTCCAGACTTTGAATTGTTGGAAGAACTTGTTAAAAAGGTAAAAATTCCTGTTGTTTTAGAGGGTAGAATTTGGACTCCTCAAGAGGTTGATAAAGCCTTTGAATTGGGGGCTCATTGTGTTGTAATTGGTTCTGCGATTACAAGACCTCAGTTAATTACAAAAAGATTTGTTTCAAGAAAGGAAAAATAATGAAAGCACTTGCTCTTGATGTTGGTGGAACAAAGATTTATTCTGCGATAATTGATGAAAAAGGTCAATTTTTAAGTGAAATTGAAAAATATCATACTCCTTATGATTTGGAAAAAATTCAAGAAATTTTTAAATCGATAATTGAAAAACACGAAGATGAAGTTGATGTTGTTGCTTTTTCTACTGCAGGGGCGGTGAATAATGAGAATACTCGTGCAATTGGCTCAACAGGTAACCTTGTAAAAGGCTATACAACAATAGATTTTCAAAAATTATCATCAAAGAAAAAAGTTTTTGTTGAAAATGATGCAAATTGTGCTGCGTGGGCAGAATACGTTTTGGGTGCTTCAAAAGGAACTCAAAATTCTGTAATGATTACTCTTGGAACAGGTGTTGGCGGTGGAATTATCCTTAATGGTAAATTATACAAGGGAAAATCAGGTTCAGCAGGTGAAATGCACTTTAAAATGTACCCTGACAAACGAAGGACTTGTACTTGTGGAAGTTGGGACTGCTTTGAGGCTTATGCTTCTGGAACAGGTTTGAAAAGAACTGCCGAAGAAATGACAAAAAATCCTGAAGTTACAACTTATGACGTTATTGATGGCTTAAATGCAGGTGATGAGTTGATGACAAAGGTTTTCAAAAAATGGCAAGATGATATTTTGGCAGGAATTATTGGTTTGTCAAATCTTTTTGACCCTGACTGTTTTGTTCTTTCAGGCTCAATGGCTCAATTTGTAGATGTTGATTACCTTGAAAAAGAAACAAATTCTCAAATTATTGTTCAACCAATTAAGGTTCTAAAGGCTACAACAGGCAATTATGCAGGCATGATAGGTGCTGCCCTTTTGGCTATGGGGGTAAAATAATTGGGTAAGGCAAAAAAACGTAGCATTAATTTAGGTCGCCATAACCAAATTGTTAATATGACTCGAAATGAGGCTGTAAGCGAGGTCGTTAGACGTTTTAAACACAATGAAAGTGTGTTTGATTTGGTTACTATGTTTGGCTTGTCAGCAGAAGAATTGCTTGAGGGTGGTGCTCTATACGAGGAAGTAAAGGCTATTGAGGGAATTTTAGATGCTTAAATTTTTCAAAAGAATTTGGTTTTGGATAGAAAATTCAAGAGTTTTTTCGCTTCCGATGTCTATTTTTTCTTGGCTTGTAGTCTTTATTTTTGCCTTAATTCAAGGTGGAGATGTATTTTTTGGAATTTTAGCCTTGATAGGAATTTGTTGTGGACAATTGGCAACAAATTTATTTGATGATTATTTAGATTTTAAGGTTTTAGAGAAAAAAGGAACGCTACAAACAAATACAAAAGGCAAATGCAGGTACATTACAAACGGCGAAGCCACACTAGAACAAGTTTTTAGGGTGGTTTGTGTATATTGTGCGATAGCAAGTGTAATCGGTGCAATTCTTTTGTATTATACAGGTTTGCCTGTTTTGATTTTTGCCGTTTTAGGTGGGATTTTGGTTTTAATATATTCTAAAATGTCAATGGTTGGCTTGAGTGAAGTTGCTGTTGGGCTTGCTTTTGGACCAATTCTGTTTGGCGGTGTTTATTGGGTTATGACTCAAACCTTGACGGCTGAAATTTTCATAATCGGCACGATTGTTGTTATGTTTACAATTGGACTTTTGTATACTCACACTTTGCTTGATTTTGACGGTGATATGGATTCGCACAAAAAAACTTTGTGTTGCAGAATTGGTGATAAAAACAAGGCGGTTATTGGCTTATGTTTGTTGTATATATTGGGATATGGACTTTTGATAGTTTCAGTATTGATGCAATTTTTGCCATATATTTTCTTAATCGCTCTGTTTACAATGCCTTTGGCTTTGGAATTGATAATTTCAGTTTATATGTATAATTATGATAAATCATTTTTGCCAAAGAAACGTTTTTGGCATTTTCCAGCAGAAAATCTTGAAAAATTGAAAGAACAAGGCACATATAGTTTTCAATTTAGGCTATATCAAGCAAGAAATCTGATGATTTATACATCTACATTAATTTGTTTAGCAAAAGTAATTTCTGTTTATTTTTAATATATAATTAAAGAAAAAAGGAAGAAAAATATGAAAAAAACATTAGTAAAATATCCATTTTTAACTCAAGATGTAGAAGTTTATGAAAGAGAAAACGGTCATAAAATCGTATTGGCTCACAAAGAAGGCGATATGGTTAATGTAAGTTCTTGGGTTAAAACAGGTTCAATAAATGAAAATGACGAAAACAATGGTATTTCGCACTTTTTAGAACACTTGATGTTCAAAGGAACTCACAAACACAAAGCGGGTTATTTTGATAGAACTTTAGAGGCAAAAGGTGCAATTGTTAATGCCGCAACTTGGAAAGATTACACATATTATTATGTTACTTTGCCAAAAGGAGAAGGAAACAAGGATTTTTACGAAGCAATTGAACTTCACGCAGATATGATGTTAGACCCAACTTTGCCTGAAGATGAAATTGGTCATGAATTTGATATAAATGATGATAAATCAGTTAAGAATAAACGTGAAAGACACGTTGTTATTGAAGAAATCCGAATGAGAAAAGACCAACCTTGGACAAAGGTTTATAATATTGCAAATCATCACATGTATAAAAAACACCCTTACAAACGTGATGTAATTGGTACTCCTGAAATTATTTCTCAAGTTCCACAATCTGCAATCATGGATTATTACAAAAAACATTACACTCCAAATAATGTAACAACAATTATTGTAGGCGATTTTAACCATGAAGAAATCCTTGATAAAGTTTGCAAAGAATTTGACTGGAAAGGTAGAGAAAACTTCGAAAATCCTCAATTTGAAATCGATAAACCTACTGAAAAAACAATTTACTTGGAACAAACAGCCAATGTAAATACAGGATTTTTGATGTTTGGCTACTTAACTTGTCCTGCAAAGAACGTTAAAGACACAATTTTAGTTGATTTAATTAATATTATCTTAGGCGACGGTGCAAGTTCTCGTTTGTATCAAAACTTGATAGAAAAAGCAAAAGAGCCTATTTTCAACATTATTGATACAGACCATTATCAATTCAGAGATGGCAACAATTTCTTTGTTGAGGCAAATTTCCGCCCTGACAAAAAAGATTTGGCAGTTGAATTGATTAAAAAAGAAATCGAAAACGTAAAATCAACAATAACTGAAAAAGAATTTAATAAAGCGGTTAAGAAAACAAAATCAAAATTCGCATATAATGCTGAAACTGTTTCAGAAATTGGTGACACTATCGGAACATATATGACTGTATGCAACGATTTGACTTTGGTTGAAGATTATTTAGACATTCTAAACGGAATTACAATTGATGATGTTCAAGATGCTGCAAAACGTTATTTGAACATAAATAATGCAGTAATTTCGGTTCTAATGCCTGAAAAACAATAGTGAATTTTTAAATAAATAAAAGGGAACG
>SAMEA104315436__coassemble_1689_pt1 | contig 11808 bp, 14 predicted proteins | sample SAMEA104315436__metabat2_low_PE_046 | metagenome-assembled genome bin SAMEA104315436 (sample SAMEA104315436) | gut metagenome | biome: Monkey gut; feature: monkey-associated habitat; material: faeces | place: China | collected 2013
ACATGAATTGAAATCTGAAAAGCATGTCTACACATGAATTTTAGCCTATTTTTTTATGAGTTTTTGCGTAATAAATTTTAATAAAAACAAAAAATCGGTAAGTTTTTCAAACCTAAAATTTCTTTATTCCACAAGAAGTTGTTATAAGATGTTTTTATACAAGTAAGAAAAATTTTTGGAATGTTTATAAAAACTTAGTTGATGAGTGGAATTTATTTTATAATGGTACATCTGAATATATTTCAGTTGCACAGTATGCTAACAGTGAACTTGAAATATTTAGTGAAAATCTGTATAATGGTTTTATAAAGGATATGGTGTAATGTCGAAATTATCAGAAAAATTGTTGAAACTAGAAGATAGAGCCATCAAAAAGGCTCAAGAAAACAATCGCAAAAAAGGTATTCCAAATGTATACTGCATAAATGGAAAGATGATTTTTGAATTACCAAGCGGAGAATTAACAACAGAATATAACTTCTCTTAAAAATAAATTTTTAAGTATATCCCATTTTTACATTCAAAAATTTAAACTGTTGGGTTTCACCCAACCTACGGCTTATTTGCATCTAGGATTTTGTTCTGTTGGAGTTGTGCCGTTTGGACATTTTCCACTTGTATCAAGTTTTAAATAATCCATATTATCAAAATTCATTATCCACCAAGTTGCATCAACTCCAGAATCTTTTGATAAATTCTCTAATGCTCTATCAAAAGTTATGGTATTAGTGGTATCTGTACTCATAGAGCCATCTTTTACCCCTAAATAAAAAATATCAGTACCAAATTGATGTTTGCCTTTATTTACTCCGTCTATATCAATGTAAATAGCATATGTCATCATGCATGCCGAAGTGCCATCTGCAAGAATAATTTTATAACAAGAATTATTTTCGGGGTTAAATCCACTTGAGCCATGCAAGCCATTGATATTTGCATTTTTAAAACAACTTGTGTTTGTTTTTGCACCGCAATTTTTAGATATTTTCATAAACTCAGAAACTCTATCTCCAAAACGGGTAGTTTGTGCTGTTGTTGTTGAATCATTTACGAACCACTCATCAACTGGTCCATAAACTGCAGTTGCACGTCCTAGAGCATCTTCAAAATTTTGATATATCTTTTTTACCTTTGCAATTTTTTCTTTTTCACCTGTTGATGAGTTCAAGTTTGGTAAAGTTAAGGCTGAAACAATGCCAATAATACCCATTACAATAAGAGTTTCTGCTAAAGTAAACGCAAAAAATTTCCTCATAATAAAGCCCTCGTCTAATAGTAATAGAATACTATTAAACATTATATCAAATGTTTATGGCTCTTTCAACCCAAATGTTAAAATGTTTAAATATTTTTTGCTATTTATTTGAAACATATTCAATTAATTTATTAACATCTTTATTCCAAGAGCCGTACCAGTTTTTCAAGATAATATCCGCAGGGCAAATTCCTTGGTAAACTAAGTCTTGAAGTGGTTCAAGATATTTTTCTTCGCCAAAGCCTTGCTCTTTTAATCCTTTTTCTGATAGATTTACCAAGGTTTTTGCGATTTCTTTTAGTGGAGTTTTTCCAAGTTTGTTATCTAGTGCGTATTTTGGAATGCAATATCTTAATTCTGCAAAATCATTATACGTAAATTTTGACAAATATTCGTCGACCTCGCTCAAAATATTTGGTGAATACAAAATCCCTTTATAAAAGGCGATAATTGAGTATTGAAGCCCTTTGCCTACGCAGTCTTGGTTTCGTATTTCAATAAATTTTCGAAGTCTTACGTCAGGAAAATATAAATTTGCACAAAGTTTGAAGTCATCAAGATTTGCACTAAATCCTTGATAATCCTTATTGATAAATTGTTTTAGAGTCATTGTTCCATTTATTGGATAAGTTTTGTCATCTCTTGAAAACATTATCATTGGAGTTTTTAGAACAGTATTTATATAGTCCTCAAAGGTCATTTCCTTGTTTAAATTTGTTGCAAGTCCACAACGTTCGCTATCTGTATTTAACCAAGCCAAGGCTCTAAAGGTTTTGTAACCTGTGTCTACTCCGCCTCTGATAGGTGAATTCGCAAACATTGCGGTCGTAATTGGCGACAACATATTTGCAATTCTGAATTTTTTCATTGCATCTTCTTCACTATCAAAGTCAAAACACGCCTGTACTCCTGCAGTTTCTCTCATCATTACGTCTGAAAGTATGCCCCACAAGTAATTTGCCATTATTTTATATCTTCTTTTTGGAAGTAGTTTTATATTTTTGTAGGTTGACACAGGGTAAATTCCGTAATTTAAAAGTTTTATCCCAAATTCATCAAGTAGAGGGATTAAGTCTTTATCTAATTCGTTTATATTTTGTTCTAAATCTTGGATTTTTTCTTGAGGTTTTAGGCTCAATTCCATTTGACACCCTGGTTCTAATGTTATTGTGTCGTGTAGTTTTTTTAGTCCAATAATATTTTCTTCATCAAGCAAGTAATCCCAATTTTCGTTTCTTGCATAAAGTCTTAAAAATTCGCAAATTCCGTCTATTCCTGAATATGTCGCAGACTGATTTGTTTCTTCAAAAATTGGTAAACGCTCATATTCAATGCCGACTTTAAATTCATCTTTTGAAAATTTTATACCGTCAATGAACAACTTTTTTATTTCGCCAAGTTCAAGTTTTTCTTTTAATGCGTTCGACACAATAATCCCCTTTTCTGTTTTTTATTATAACACTATTTAACGTATCAAATAAAAAATGAAAAACATTTCCCTGTTTGTATTATTATATATTAGTAATATGGACTACTTACAAAGAGCAAAATTTTTTAGAACAAAGAAAAGACTCGGTCAAAACTTCCTAATAAATGGGGACGTAATTACCGATATTATTGACTTTGCTAATTTATCAAAAGATGATACCGTTTTGGAAATTGGACCTGGAGTTGGATTTGTTACGGAACAACTTATCAAGCATGCTGGCATGGTTATTGCCGTAGAGTTGGACGAAGAAGCAATAAAAGAGTTGGAAAAATTAAACGCACCAAATTTGAAAATTATTCATAACGATATTTTAAAAACGGATATCTCGGAATTGGCTAATGGCAAAAAATTAAAAGTCGTTGCAAATATTCCTTATTACATTACAAGTCCAATTCTTGCTCATTTACTTGGCGAAATTGATGATTTAACAAACAAAAATCGAGCATCGATTTCTGAAATTATCTTAATGGTTCAAGAAGAAGTAGCGAGAAGAATTGTTGCGACTGAAAAATCTCAAGGTAAGCAATACGGACTTTTGACTATCCTATCGCAATTTTGGGCAGACTGTTCGTTTTTGCGTGTTGTAGGGCAACGATCTTTCTATCCTGCACCAAAGGTTACATCGGCACTTGTTAAATTGAAAGTCAATGATAAACCGATGTTAGAATTGTCTGATTATTCTCATTTTAGAAAAACGATTAAAGCGGCTTTTGGGCAACGTAGAAAAAATGTTAAAAATGCTTTAGTAAATGGTGGTTTTGACAAACAAAAAGTTCAAGAGGCTTTAAATAACTTGAATATTGACGAAAATACAAGGGGTGAACAACTCTCAATTGCCGAATTAGGAAAACTTTCAGAGGAATTATGCAAATTAAAGTAAAAACTCCTGCAAAAATTAATTTAACGCTAGAAGTTACAGGCAAACGACCTGACGGATTTCATAATATTCAAAGTATTATGCAAATGATTAACTTGTATGATATTTTAACTTTTGATATTGAAAAAAGTGACAAATTAGAAATTAAATTGTCAGGTACAAATCCGAAAATTCCTTATGATGAACGAAATATCGTCTATAAAGCGATTGTTTTATTCGTTGAAAAAGCAAATATTGAACCGCATAAATTTGTTGTGCATTTGGAAAAAAATATTCCGTCAGAAGCAGGTCTTGCAGGTGGAAGCACAAATGCAGTAGGTACTTTTGTTGCCTTGAATAAATTTTTTAATGAACCCTTGAGCAAAGAAGATTTGCATGAATTGTGTGCAAAATTAGGCTCAGATTTGAATGTTTGCCTTGAAGGTGGTTGTGTTTTGGCAACAGGTAGAGGCGAAAATGTTCAAAAAGTTCAATTTAGAGAATATCCAGTATCTTTGATTAAGCCTGACCTTGGCATAAGTGCAAAAGAGGGCTATCAAAAATATGCAGAATTGAAAAATAAACCTCAAAACGACAATACTCATAAGATGTTAGAATTTTTGAAAGAAGATAAAGACATTAGACCCTTGTTGTATAACGACTTAGAAACAGCGGTTTTTAATTGTTATGAACCTTTGCAAAAAATTAAATCTGCAAATCCAAACTCAATAATGTCAGGCTCAGGCTCAACTTATTTTATTTTAGATGAAAAAATTAATCCTGTTGAAAATTATTGGATAAAAACAAACCTGAAAACTATTCCAACAGGTTGCGAAATAATTGAGTAATTTTTATTAATTTTTACTCGGTGCTTCACTTGATTTTTTGATAAAAATTTGTTATAATTTGTATATGGGCTGGTCTTATGATCTCGGTCCACCACGGCGGGGGTTATCCTCGCCATTTTAATTTATGAAGAATTTATGGAAAATTAATATTGAAAGAGTTAAGTATATTTATTGATGAGTCAGGTGATTTTGGTAAGTATGATGAGCATTGCCCATATTATTTAGTATCATTGGTTTTACATGAACAACAAAATGATATAAAATCTCAAGTTGAAAAATTAAATTCTGAGTTGCAAAATTTAGGTTTGAACAACCACACAGTGCATACAGGACCTTTAATTCGTAGAGAAAAAAGTTACAGTAGTGATAATGTAAATTTTAGGTTTAAAGTATTTAACAAATTATTTAAATTCACAAAAACTGTGGATATTAAATATAAAAATATTGTTGTTGATAAAAAACAAAATAAATCAAGTTTAGATATCAATAGGGTAATATCTAAAGAATTGGCAAATTTTATAAAAGAAAATTTTCTATATTTTAGTAGTTTTGAAAAAGTAATTATTTATTATGATAATGGGCAAATACAATTAACCAATATATTGGTATCAATTTTTAGTACCCTTTTAAGTGACAGTTTCGAATACCGATGCGTTTATCCTAATGATTATAAATTATTTCAAACAGCGGATTTAATTTGTACGTTATCTTTGATTTATCACAAATTAGAGTCTGATAAACCTCTTACTAAATCTGAAAAGATTTTCTTTGGTTCGCCAAATAAGTTTAAGAAAAATTATATGAAGTCTTTATTAAAACAGAAATTTTAAACTATTTGAGTGATGAGTAAAATTTATTAAATTTTTTTACAAGACTTGAAATCCAATAAAAAGTGCGATATAATAAAGACATAACAAGTGGCTTTTAGTGTAAACTAAAATGTTACATCACGTTTCAATTTATGAAACTAGCGTTACGACTGCAATCATGAACGCTAGTTTTTGTTTGTTAAACAATAATGCTATTATATAGAATATAACGGCTAGCGTTTTAATTGTTGTCATAGGCAACACCCCCTTTCTTGATGTAAGTTACACCATAAAAAAGAAATGTGTGATGTCCACTTGTCATGCCTTATTAAATATTATATGTATATTCGGTTTAATTTCTATACTGTAAATGAATTAAATTTTTAACAAAAGAATACCCTCAAGATTTGTTTGAAATCCTGAGGGCTCTTATGATGGTTTTGTTATTTATTTTTTTCTTTTTACTGCTGCATCGATTAGACCTTTGAATAATGGGTGAGGTCTTTCTGGACGAGATTTGAATTCAGGGTGGAATTGTGATGCGACAAACCAATCTAGTTTTGGCAATTCTACAATTTCCATTAATTTTCCATTCGGAGATTTTCCAGAGAATACAAGTCCTGCTTTTTCTAAATCTTCAACGTAGGCATTGTTTACTTCGTATCTATGTCTATGACGTTCAAAGATTACGTCTGAATTGTATGCTTTTCTTGCAACTGAATTTTTCTTCAAATGACATTCATATTTGCCCAAACGCATTGTACCACCGTAGGCTGTAACGTCTTTTTGTTCAAGCATTAAGTCAATTACAGGGTTTTCGCATTCTTCACTAAATTCACGAGAATTTGCATCTTTTATGCCTAAAACGTGTCTTGCATATTCGATTACCGCACATTGCATACCCAAGCATAAACCTAAGAATGGCAAGTTGTTTTCTCTTGCATAACGGATTACGTTAAGTTTTCCCTCAATGCCTCGAACTCCAAATCCCCCTGGAACTACAACTGCATCAATATTTTCTAATAACTTTTTGCAATTATCCATATCAACGCATTCTTCTGAATTAATCCAGTGAATATTGATTTTTGCTTCGTTTGCATATCCTGCGTGTTTTAGAGATTCTACTACTGAAATATAAGCATCTGATAATTTTGTATATTTTCCTGCAATTGCAACTTCTAATGTACGTTTTGGGTTGTTAATTCTTTGTACTAAATTTTCCCAAGATTTTAAATCCGCACGCTTATAGCAAGTTTGAAGCATATTCAAAACAACTGCTGCCATATTTTGTTCTTCCAAGGCAAGTGGAACTTCGTAAATGCTTTTCATATCACGACATTCGATAACTGCATCTTTTTGAACAGAACAGAATAGAGCAAGTTTTTCTTTTTCATCTTGTGGAATTGGGTGAGAAGTTCTGCAAACCAAGATTTCAGGCTGTATTCCGTAACTTCTCAATACATTTACACTGTGTTGAGATGGTTTTGTTTTTAATTCGCCTGAGGTTGGCAAGTATGGAAGTAATGTGCAGTGAATTGAGATTGCGTTTCCAACACCTACTTCTGTTTTAAATTGTCTAATCGCTTCAATAAAAGGTAAACCTTCAATGTCGCCAATTGTTCCACCGATTTCAATAATAAGAAAATCAGGTTTGAATTGTTCTGTTGCTTTGTAAATTCTTGATTTGATTTCGTTTGTAATGTGTGGAATTGTTTGAACTGTTGCACCAAGGTATTCTCCTTTTCTTTCCTTGTTTATAACAGTTTGATAAACGCTTCCTGAGGTTACGTTGTTGATTTGTGAAAAATCAGCATCGATAAATCGTTCATAGTGTCCTAAATCCAAATCTGTTTCAGCACCGTCGTCAGTTACAAAAACTTCACCATGTTGAAAAGGACTCATTGTTCCTGGGTCAACGTTTATATATGGGTCAAACTTTTGAATTGCAACAGAAAAACCTCTTGCTCTCAATAATTTTCCTAAAGATGCCCCAATAATACCTTTTCCAAGCGAACTTACTACACCGCCTGTAATAAATATATATTTTGAACTCATAATTCCCCCAATTGTGATAGTTATTTACAAAAAAAACAATACCGCATGACTTGCGGTATTGTCAAAAGTTTAAATTTTTATTAACTAAAATTAGTTGATTTTTGGAACTCTGAAGAAACCATTTTCTTCATCAGGTGCATTTTGCATTAATGCATCTTTTGTTTGTTCGTATTTTACAACATCATCTCTCATAACGTTTACAAAATCGATAGGGTGAGATAATGGTTCAACGTTTGAAGTGTCAACTTCGTTCATTTGGTCAACATATTTCAAAACATCACCTAATTGACGTGTAAATTTTTCTTTTTCTTCTTCTGTAAGTTCTAATCTAGCCAATTTTGCTACGTGTTCAACATCTTTTACTGTAATTGCCATTTTTTACTCCATATTTTTCAAAAACAATTATATCATGAAAAAATTTTTGTGGCACGTTCTAAAATTCCAAGGCAGTAAGAAATAGTTATGCCGTAGTTTGTAATTGGAACGTGCTTTTCGTTTGCTATAAGAATTCTCGACAAAACTTCTTTTCGATTTGTCATACATGCCCCACAATGAATAATCAAGTCATAACCTGTTATATCAGGAAAATCGTGTCCTGTTGAATATTCAAAAGTTAGTTCTTTTTGAGTTTTTTGTTTTAACAATTTTGGAATTTTTACCCTTGCAATATCGTCGTCAATTGCGTGGTGAGTGCAACTTTCTAAGAAAAGAACTTTTGAACCGTCTTTTAAATTGTTTATTGCATTTGCACCGTTCATAAATTCTTTTAAATCGCCCTTTAATCTTGCAAAAAGTATTGAAAACGAGGTCAAAGGTATGCTTTCAGGTACTATTTGAGAAACATTTCTAAATGCTTGAGAATCTGTAATCACAAGTGCTGGCGGGTTTTTAAGGCTGTCTATTGCTTGTTGTAACTCATTTTCTTTAACAACAATTGTTATGCAATTTGAGTCTAACAAATCACGCAAGGTTTGAACTTGCGGAAGAATTATTCTGCCTTTTGGGGCTTCTTTATCAATTGGAATAACAAGGATTACAGTTGATTTTTCAGGAATTAAATCGCCTGCAATTTTTGACGAGTTAATAAATTCTTCAGGTAAAAGTTTTATTAATTCTTGCTTAAATTTTTCAATAATTTGTGTATCTGTAACTGTTGAAGTTACCATGAAATCTGAATTTGCGTTTAAATTGTCGTCTTGCTTGTTGATTATAATGCAATAAGGTATTTCAAGTTTTTTAAATTCTTCTATCAAATCCTTTTCGACTTGTTCAAGATCAAATTTATCAGTTATAACAACCGCAATATCGCAACGGTTTAAGATTTTTAAAGTTTTTTCAACTCTTTGTTCGCCTAAAACTGAATTGTCATCAAGCCCTGCGGTATCTAAAAAAGTTACAGGTCCGATAGGTAACAATTCCATCGATTTTTCGACTACGTCAGTTGTTGTTCCAGCGATATCAGAAACAATTGAGATAGACTGTTTAGTAATTTTATTTAGAAAAGAAGATTTGCCGACATTAGTTCTTCCAAAAATTCCTATGTGTAATCTTAGTGATTTTAATGCTTTCATTTTGTACCTCAAGATTATTATATCACGTTATTAGTCAAAGATTAATTTTAGTTAAAATCAAGATTTTAAGCAGATTTTAAGAAATTTTAAAAAAATACTTGATTTAAAAAACATTTCATGCTAAATTATAACTACGCAGAGATGCGGGCTATTAGCTCAGGTGGTTAGAGCGCACGCCTGATAAGCGTGAGGTCCCAAGTTCGAGTCTTGGATGGCCCACCATTTTGAAAAAGACCCTTAAGGTCTTTTTTTTTGCTTTAAATTACGTAAAATAATTTAGTTGTTTTTAACTGTTTTTTGTTGTTGTTTCCTCATTAGATTTTATGAAATCTAAAAGAGAAGTGTAACTTCCATTATCGGCATCTCTTAAAGCCTCAATGTAATTTTTTCTCAATTCTGAGATTTTAGTTAAATTACCTGTTCCCCAATTTAATGGCTCTAATCCGAAGTTTCTCATCAAAGTATCCGCCATAATTCGAGATAATCTGCCGTTACCATTTGGAAAAGGGTGAATTTGTACTAATCTATGGTGAAATCTAATTGCAATTTCAATTTCAGAAAAAGTATTATTTTCTATCCAATATTTAACATCATCAAGTAATATTTTTAATTGTGGTTGTATTTGGTATTGCAAAACACCGATATTTCTTTCGCTCATTCTAAATGTTCCTGCCCATTTCCAAATTTGACCAAACATTTTTTTATGCAAAGTTTTGATAAAAGACTCTGTAAGAATATCTTTTTTAACTGATAAAAGCCACCTTTCAGCATCTAAAATACCTTTTGTTTCCATTTCGTTTAATTCGGCTCTATTGGTTATCCATTTTGCCTTTAAGCCTTGTTTTTCTTCTTCTGTTAAAGGAGTTGAATAATCATCTGTTACAAAAATATCGTTCATTTTTAGTTATCCTCATTCCATATTTTTGAAATGTTTCCATCTAGTAAATCTTCAATTAAATCTTCTAAAATTTCTTCACTCTCCGACAATTGATTTTCTAAAGACATGTTCTTATTAACTCTATTTAAAATTTTTAAAGCACATTTTTTTGCTTGCTTGTGAATAATATCGTTTATTTTTTCTCTTGGTATGAACGCATACACAAAATCGCAACAAAGTTCATCTGCAATTTTTTCTAACGTTGATATTTTTAAATTTTTTTCATTTTGTTCCATTTTGATAACTCTAGGTTGAGAAATATTGAGTTTTTTTGCAAGTTGAGTTGTTGTCATTCCAAAAATTTCCCTAAGGGTTTTTATCCAACCTTGCGAAGGGGGTTCTATCATAGTGCGTTTGAATAAATCAATTTTTTTTTGGTAGGAACGTCTTAATATTTTGTTATTCATAATAACCTTTCTGTTATAAAAATATAATTATATTATAACATAAATATATTATATAACTCATAGGTTATAATTTAATTTGTCGCAAAATAATTTTAGGTTGTAAAGAAATTTTTAAAACTTATCAATTTCTTTTTCAACTATTGCAGGGATTTCTGTTTTTTGCATTAGGTTAAAATATTTGATATCCTCTTTTTGCGAAAGTGCTATCAAACCATTCATTGCCGCTTCTGTTTCATAATAATATCTTTGTGAATATTGAAGTGCCAAAAGTCCTTTTACAGGGTGTTTTTTTACCTTAAAAATATTGTATTCAATAAAATTTTCGCCAACATACATTGCATCGTAAGACAAAATATTCTTTTGGTTATCGTAAGTAATTTTTATATAACTAGGTAAATATTTTATTCGTTGGTTAAATCCCGCAAGATATGATTCAACTGTGTTTCCGTCCACAAAATGATGAACGGTTACTTTCTTAGTCCAGTCGTCTTGGTGCTGAAAAGTTCTTATGTATTCGTTTATGAAACCTGTTGGAGTTTTTGTTGCAAATTGCAAATCGTACATTTCATTGTTAAATAAAATGTTTTCAGCCATTACAGGATTGATCGCTATAAATATAAATAAAAATGTTAGTATTAATTTTTTCATTTGTTCCACCTTTTTTGCTTATTATAAATAAAATAATAAAAGCAAACAACTTAAATAAAAATCTAAGCCATTTGCTTTTATCACTCGCTTATTTATGTCTGTTATTATTTTGAAACTTCTTTATTAAACGCTTTTCTATTTCTGATTAATTCAGCACCTGCAACACCAACACCGCCAATTGCTGCAAGTTTTGTTGCTAGAGCAGAGGTATCAGATTTGCAAACTTTTTGCATAAGTACATTTGCACCTAAAATTGTGCATGCAGTAAGTAATCCTTCGAACGCACATTTTACAGTTGTTGCAATTCCTTTTTTGTTATCTTTTACGAAATTAACACCTTTTTTGCAAGCATTTTTCACTTTTTGACCTGTTGATAATTCAACGACATCTTGCTGAGGTTGATTTTGCAATACTTGTGCGTGTTGTCCGCAATTACCTTTGCATTCAGGACTGTTACAGCCAAAATTTGTATTAACTAGATTTGCTTGAATTGGATTAATGTTCATGACTTTTCCTTATTTCTTATACCTATATAAGAGTTCTGAAAATATAAATTGCTCGTTTACATAAAAATGTTACAAAATTGTTACGTGAATATATTATTCCTCTACCAATTCAAAGGCTTCTTTACCGGCACCGCACATTGGGCATACAAAATCTGTTGGTAAATCTTCAAATTTTGTGTCCTCTGTTTCCTCGTCGTAAATCCAACCGCATGGCATACATTTGTATTTCATAAAATTTCTCCTTTCTGAGTTGGAGTGTTTATTTCTTTCAGGCCTGTGCTTGTATCGTAACATGGGGATTGACTTTTGAAAATAGGTAATGTATCATTTTACTACATACACTATATCGAGACGAATACATTATCTACTGGGAGAGGGCTTATGTCTGTTTTGGGAAAAGACCTGTTTGATTTTCAGCGTTCGCACA
>SAMEA104315436__coassemble_1692_pt1 | contig 11794 bp, 10 predicted proteins | sample SAMEA104315436__metabat2_low_PE_046 | metagenome-assembled genome bin SAMEA104315436 (sample SAMEA104315436) | gut metagenome | biome: Monkey gut; feature: monkey-associated habitat; material: faeces | place: China | collected 2013
TAGACGATACCTATATTTCCATTCATTTCCCTTACATTTTTTATATCGGTCTAAATCCATGTATTCTTTAGGGTTTTAAGTGATTTCGTTACATTTGTTTACATATATTTTTAAGGTTACTAAAATATCCGTAAATATTGAATTGTAGCGGTTTAAAAAATATGCAGTTTTTTGCCAGTTTTTGCAAAAAAAAACGACTTTTTTCAAAGTCGTTTTTCTTTATTTACAAAAGTGAATTTATTTACTAATTAACCTCTTGTTGCTTTTTTCTTTGGAGTTGGTTCAACTTCTTTGCCTGCGTTTACATCAACCATTTTTTTAAGAACATCGCCGATGTAACCTAATTCAACAATTGCATCATCTTTTTGTTTTTGAGCAGATGTTTTCTTTTCATCTTCAGGTAATTTGTTTGCAACTTTTTCAACTGTTACATTTTTACCTGCTTTCATATCAAGCAAGGCTTTTAATTGTGAACCAATGTAGTTTAATTCAAGTAGTAAGTTTTCATTTTGTTTTTCATCGATTGAAGCATAAGAACCGCCTTTGCGACCGCCTTTTTGCAATTCAACTGGGGTTGTAACTTTTTTTGCTGATACTAAATTTTGGGGTTTTGCTACTGAATTAACTGCACTAATCATCTTAATTCTCCTTATATATTTTCTTCTCTACTATTTGTGTAGTTAATCGTATCATATAAATTTTTAAAAAGCAAGTGTATTTTTTACAATTTTTTACAAGCAAAAATTTTTATACAAGAATATTGTCAAAAACGTAACTCAATTCCTTGTAATACCCTTTTTTCAAAAGTTCAAAAAATCTATCAGTTGCAGTCGGTGCAAGGTTTTCAACCTCGCTTTTATACTCATACAGTCCCTCAACAAATCTTGCAAACAATTCCGTTGGTCGTTCGTAATATTTGTTTAACTTATTTATTCTTTGAGAAATTCTTGAAAGTTTCTTTTGGCAAGATTTCAAGCGGATAAATGCGATTACAGAGGGTTTTAGTTCAGGAAAATCTCTCTCAATATTATCTATTGAAAAGATTTTTGTTTTTTGAAACAACCACCCTTTTATTTTCACCCTATCGTATTTCAATAAATATCTTGCGTTTGATTTTTTTACAATTCTATCAAGTTCTTTGAATTTTTTAGAACGTTGAAATTTTGGATATTCTTTTTTTACTTCGCTATCGAGTTGTTTGATTTTTGATTTAACCAATTCTCTATGGGTTGAAAGTCTTTCGTGCAAAGAATTTTTGTCAACAAAATGCGTAACCTCAACCAATTCATCAAAAATTTTTGAAGTGTCCTCTTGATTAAAAATAACTTCCAAAGAACCGCCCTTTTTTGCAATATCTTTTTCTAATTTTGAATGAATATAATGAGAAAATTCGTGTAAAAGAGTCGGAATTATTCTATCCTTTGGAGTGTTTTTTGAAATATCAATTCTTCCGTCCAAAAAGAACCCCAAATGACCTCTAGCCTTTGTTGTCGTATTCACACGAAGTCCTAAAGATTTAAAATATTCTATCAAATTACTCTCTGTTGTCATAATTTATAAATTTGTTTCGTGGTCAATCCAGCCCAAATAATCTTCTGAACCTACAATTACAGGCAACGCAATAATTTCAGGTACATTATAAGAATGCAAAGCCTTAATTACAGCCTCAATTTTGTCAAACAATTCTCTGCGAGTTTTTATAATCAAAAGCATTTCGTTTTCGGCACAAAGTTCACCGTTCCAAGAAAAAATCGAGTGAACCTTTTCAACTGTGCTTACGCATGCACACAAACGTTCAGCAACAAGTGCATTTGAAATCTTTTTTGCATCATCTTTGTTTGGTACAGTACAAAAAATAACTATTGCGTCCATATTATTCCTCATCTACGTAAGAAGTAAGTCTTTCAATACTTTTGTTCAAACGAGTTAATTGTTTGTCAATATCTGTAAGTTTTTTAGACATATTTGAAGAATCGCTATTACCTTGAATTGCAAGTAATTCGTCAAGTTTTTCTTCTAAGGCTTCAATTCTTTGTTGTTGTTTTGCAAATTTAGTGTCTAATTCATCTAAAACTGCCTCATTTGATGGCATTGCTTTTTTCAATTTATTAAGTGTTTCAGATACATCAGTTAATTTTTCATCTGCACTATCTGCCCAAATTGAAAGTTTTGCAACAGATTCGACTGTATTATTTTGTTGTTTTGCATTGTCATCGACTTTTGATTTGATATTATCCAAGGCTTGAGTAATTTCTGTATAATCCAATTTTTTCAAGCCGTCATACAAATCTGAAATTGTATTTTTGAAAGATAAAATCGAAGTGTTCAAAGCATTTGCTGATTCGTCAGAAGCAAGCAACAACTTGTTTGTACGAGAACTAATGCTTACAACATCAGAAGTTATGCGTTCAATATCAACTTTCATTTTGAAAATATCATCTTGGCTAATATTGAATTTCATACTTTCAACTTGTTGAACGATTTCGTTTACGTAATCCGCAATTTCTTTCAACGAGTTAGTTTCAACAACTTTTTTGATATCATCTAAAGCAAGTCTTAAACGTGCAATATCAGATTCAACGTCTTGCATTGAATAACTGTAATTTCCGTCGTCCTCAGTTGAGCCAACACGCAATTGGTTAAGTTGTTGTTTCATAATTTCAACTTGTTCTTTTAATGCAGTTGGAACACTGTCGATTTTTTCAGAAATTTCGTTAATTTGTTTTATATCATTCTCAATATCCTTGTATTCCAAAGGTTTTAGAGAATCAATTGCATGTTTAATTGTCTTAACTTCTTGATTTACGGCTTCATTGGTCGCAATTGCTTCCAAAATATTTTGAGCCTTTTCGTCAACAAAGTCTTTAATTTCTTCACCCTCAACAACGAATGAAAGTTGTTCAAATACGTTCAAAACGTGTTTCATAATCGCTGTTTTTGCAGAGTTTAAATCATTTTTGAAGGCATTAAATTCATTTTTCACATCTTCTGTAAAAATATCCAAAGTTGAATAGTTTTTAGAGAATACGTTCAATTTTTGGTCTAAGCCGTTGATTACAGTTCTCAATTGTTCTTGAACTTCAATCATGCCTGAAAGTTTTGGAATTTTTTGCAATTCGTCAAGACAATCTAAGTTCTTCAATTTGTCTAACAAAGTCAACTTGTTCAAGGCATTCAACTTGTCAACGCTGATTATTTCAGACAATTTTGACAATTGTTCAATACCTTTCATTTTATTAATATCGTCTAAAGATGCCAAAGTTTCTAAGATATTAATAGTATTCAAGAATTTTTGTTGATCTTTAACTGTATTTCTGATTTCTTGTAAAGACTTGTCAATTTCAAATTTAACATCATCGTTTAGGGCGATTAAGTCCATTTTTTGGCTTATAACCTTCAAGTCTTTGCCGATTTCATCATCGTTTTTGAAATCCCACATCGCTTGTTTTACAGAGTTAATTTCGTTTACGATTTGAGATTTATATTCTTCCAACAATACTTGAACATTTGAAATAGGTTCGCCATCGTTATCTTGAACTGTAATATTTTTTGCTTGAGTTTGAACAGATGAAAGCATTTGAGCAATATCTGCTTTTAGGGATTCAAAATCAACTTGAACATTGTTTTCAGACATCGCTCTTGCAATTTTTGAATCGATACTATCAGACGTATGTTTAACAAGATTTGCCAACTCGCTCAAGTTTGTTGTAAAGTCAACGATGATACTTTTTTCTTCGTCGCCCAAACCTGCAATTTTTTCTTCTGTAATTGAAGAAGTCGCAGAGATTTTTGCGTTCAAAACCTCGTCATTTACTTTTGCAATACTATCAAACAATTCGTTTAATTGGCTTTTAATTCCGTTCAATTGTTCTTTATTGTTCAAAGTTTCAATTTTTGAAAGTATTTCGTCTTGTTTTGTTTTAACTTCATCAATTTTTGGTAAAACAGAACCGTCAATATGTTTGTGGATATTTTCAAATCTTTCACTCAAATCATTTTTCAATACAACAACTTTTGAGTCTAACAATTCAGTTAATCCATCAATAGAACGGTTTACGTTTACAGAATTTTCATCATCTTGCGAGTCAGATGGAGTTGTTGGCATTAAAGTTTTTGTTTGAGAAAGCAAGTTTTTAATTTCAGTCAAAGAGTTTGCCAAAGCACCTTTAACCGCTTGTTCCATATTGTTAATACGGTTTTCAACAGAACCAAAACCTGTAAAAATATTGTTTAAGATTGGACGTGCTTCATCTGTCAAAGATTCGTCCATTAATTTTTCAATACCAATTTTGTATGCTTCCATTTGGTCTTTCAAAATTGTTGCGACATTTTGGAAATCAACGTCTACAAAAGACAAAACAGCATTTTTAATTGGTTCAAAATCGTCTAAAATCTTTTCTGAACGATTATATAAATTTTCCATAAAGTCAGTTGACATGAAATTCAACTGGTCTTTAACTTTGTTTAATTTATTTTCAAGTCTAATAACTGCATCATCTGAAATATTTTCATTTGGAGTTGCAACTTGTTCACCTGAAACCGCAGGTTTATTAGTGCTTACTTGAACTTTTAAATCAGAAATTGTCAAAATCAAGTCTTGCATTGTATGTTGAACATCTTCAAAACCATCTTTAATACCTGCAAGCACCACTGGTTGCTCGCTAATTGAAGATAAAACATTCATAACAGAATCAAATCTTGATGAAATTCCGTTGCAAACACTATTAAATCTTTCATTTTGACCTACTGATGAACTTTTGAAATCAGAAATTGCTTTGTTCAAATCGCCTTTTAGAGCATTGAATTCAAAAGCGAAATTGTTCATCTTGATATCAGCAGATTCACAATCCTCTTTAATTCCGCCCATATAAGCCATTAAATTGTCTTGTAAAGAGTGCAAAGATACGTCAAAATCGCCTGCAACTCTGCCGACAATTGTTTCTAAATTAGTAATCTTTGCGATAAATTCGTCATTATTTGAAACAAAATTCTTGATATCATAAACAACTTCTGTTAAAGTCTTGATTTCACCAATTAGACCGTCTTTGATAGGCGAAACAAGACTTTCAACATCGTCTTGTAAGAATTTCAATTTGTCTGAAATGGTAGACAAATCTCTGATACATTGTTCAACAAAGGCTCTTTGACCTTCTTCTGATGCCATATAACCTTGTCTAATTGTGTCAGGTAAATATGTAACGATTTCTCTTGTTTTGTCTGCTAATTCAAGTAAAGTGTCAACTCTGCCTGAAATTTTGTCAGAATTTCTATCAGAATTTTCGACAATTGAACCTTTTACTTGGTCAACTTTTTCGATCAACAAATTCAAACTATTTTTTACAGGCTCAATACCTGAGTTTGAAATTGCATCAGCAAATCCTGATTTAATATTTCTACCTGTATCATCAATTAAAGTTCTCAAACTTTCGAAAGAGGTTTTTAAATCTAAATCTTCAATTAATTTTGCTAAAGATTTGAATTCTGAATTTGTGTCAATCAAATCTCCACGCATTACGTTTGTTGTTTCAATAACATCATAAACAAGTTTTGATAACTCAGATTTAAAAACTTCAAAATCTTCTTCTGTCAAAATCTTTGTAACAATTGCAGAAAGTTTATCCAATTGAACAAGCAAAGAGCGTTGGCTTTGTTCATTTGCATCAGTCAAAGCACCTTTTAGTGTTGTAATAAGTTCAATTGACCCTTCAACTTTTCTAACCAAGCCATCAAAATCACTTTGACCAGCCAAAGCCTTGATATTTGCATTAATTTTAGTGTTTTGTGAAACAACTTCTTCAATTGCATCACTCATTTTGTTTTGTTTTTGGTCAACAACTTGAACCGCAGTCATAATTGTATCAGAAGTATTTTTTACATCAGTCAATGCGTTAAGCATTTTCATAACTTCTGCAGTTGGGTCAAGTTTTGAAACATGCTCAAGCATGGTTTCAAAGTTGTTGTTTACGTTTAAAATAATACTTTCAAAACCATTATTAAATTTTTCAAGGTCAGATTTAATCGAATTTACACTTTTAATAATATCTCTTTTGTCAGTATCATCAGTTCTCAAAGCCTCTATTCTCAAGGTAATTTCATTAAGAATGTCGCCCTGAGCCATTACCTGTTTTGAAAAAACAGTCAAATTTGTTGACAAAACGTCAAACAATTCCTTAATTTGAGGAACTGTAACTAAATCATTATTATTTTTAACAACTTCTTTTAATGCAGTTTCTAATTCAGTAAATTTAACGGTTACGTATGAATATTTATCTGAAATACTATGTTTTAAATCAGCAATCAATTCTAACATTTCTTCGTCATCTAAAGACGATGAAATTGTGTCTAATTTAACTACCAAGTTGTTTAAAGCACGACTTGTATCACCGATATTTAAAGCGTTTTGAGTTTTTATAGAATCCAATGTATCAGATAATTCTGAAAACTTTTTATTAATTTCATCAATATTAAATCCGTCTGCCATTAAATCTTTCCTCGTTGCTTAAAGTGTTAAATTAAATATCCACACAATTTTAAATAGAATTGCTTATGGTAATTATAACATGAAAATCAAATTTTGACATGAATGTAAAATTCGACTAAAATAATGAGAGAAACACAAACGAAATCAACTAAAAGATTGATTAAAAAATGTTTTGATAGGCTTATCCTAGATTTGCAAACAGAAAAGGATTTAAACATTGAAAAAGAAAGATTTAAAACAAGCAATTAGAGAAAAAGAAATCCAACTTTCAAAACTTGAACAACACATCGACAAATCAAAAACATGTTCAGAAGTTTACAACAACGTACTTTTGGAAAAAGCCATTCTAAAAAAAGAACTTCAAGACTCTAGCAAAAATAAATTTACAGAAAAAATCAAACAACTTATTCCTCGCAAAAAAACATTAATTTGCGACTATTTCAAAAATAATTAAATTTATCAAACTACATTAATCATTAATTAAGTTTCAAAATTTTACAAAAAAAATTAATACTAAAGATAATTTTTTACGACTTTTAAATCTTCTATAGTAACATCAATTTGTGTTTGTGAAGCATATTGCATTAAATACGACGGGTGATAAATAGTTATCGCATCGTAAGATTTGCCGTTTATTTCTAATTGGAATATCTTGCCTCTGATTTTACCCATGGTAACTGAATTTTTACCTGTCAAACCCTTGTATGCAGTTGCACCGCACAAAACAATTAATTTTGGTTGAACAATTTCAAGTTCGTCAAATAAAAAATGAACACACGCATTAATTTCATTCAAATCAGGTGTCTTATTTTTGTTTGGATTATCTTCCTTTGTCGGACGACATTTTACCACATTTGTTATATATAAATCTTTTTCCCTATCAATTCCGACTTGCTCTAAATATTTAGTCAAATTTTTGCCAGCACCACCTACAAAAGGTTTGCATTCTTTTACTTCTTCCCGCCCTGGGGCTTCACCAACAAACATAATTTTTGCGTTGGGATTACCTGTAAAAAAAACCTGTTGAGATGTGCAAATTCTGCATTTATTGCACTTTTGCAACTCATCTTTGATATTATTCAACATCTTTGTCTTCGTCATACGGCTCGTCCTTAATCTCGCTAAACAAACCTACATCGTACTTTTTGCAATAACGTTTAACCTCTTTAACAACAACATTTGAAAGAATAAACAACGCAAACAGATTTGGAACAGCCATAAATAAAGTTACCGCATCAGACAAATTGATAATACTCTTGAAATTCATCGCTGAACCGATTACGATGCACAAACAGTAAATAAATTGGAAAAATCTAGTTTTAAATTTTGACTCACCCACTAAGAATTGCCAACCTTTTAAACCATAATAAGAACCGCAAAGCATTGTCCCCATTACAAAACAACTTGCCATAATCGTCAACAATATAGGGAAGAAACTGAACGCAGTAGCAAAAGCCTTTGAAGTTAATTCAATACCTGCAATTCCGCTTACTTTCAAATATTCACCTGAAACAACAATTACAAAAGCAGTTGCAACACCAACAATACAGGTATCTACAAAAGGTTGAAGCATCGCAATAAAGGCTTGAGCAACAGGTTTGCTTGTTTTAACCGCAGCAAACGCAGTCGGTGCAGTACCTAGACCTGCTTCGTTTGCGAACATTGCACGTCTAAAACCCCATAACATACAAGCAAAAACACCGCCAGCCATCGCTTGAGGGTGAAAGGCTTGAACCAAAATAACTTTGAATGTATGAGGAATGTTATGAATGTTTATTATCGAAATAATTAAAATGCTTAATAAATATAAAGCACACATAATCGGAGTAACTTTTTCCGTAAACTTGCCGATAGACTTAATTCCGCCGATAATCGTAATCCAAGTAATGATAGCAACGATTAAACCAATAATCCAACTATTTTCAGCAAATATACTTGAAGTACCGCCTGTAACTTCGGTAATTTGCGTTGTCATTGCGTTAATTTGAAATAAATTCCAACCGCCGATAACGGCAAGAACACAACAAAACGCATAAATTTTACCAAGATATGGTGCAATTTTGCCTAAAATAGGACCTTTTAAGCCTTTTGAAATGTAATACATCGGACCACCTGAGGTTGAACCGTCAGGGTTTACATCTCGAAGTTTTACCCCTAAAAGAACTTCCGAAAACTTCAATGCCATCGAAAAAAGACCTGCAACAATCATCCAAAAAATTACCCCAGGACCACCGATTGAAACGGCAGCAGCAGAACCTGCGACATTACCAATACCTGCTGATGATGAGATTGTTGCACTTAGTGCTTGAAAAGATGAAACTTCGCCTTTTTTCTTACGCTTGATTAAATCTTTATGTTCAAAACGGTGAGAAATAAGCCTTAGAGCATGTTTAAACCCCCAAAAACCAATAAAGCGTAGCCTAAAAGTAAAATAAATTCCAGCAAACATAAGTAATGCAATTAATAATTGCACTTCAACACCGTTAATAGTAACTGAATAAAATATAATTGACGAAATTTTATCAGCGATAGGGGATAAAAAACCGTCGATTGCTGCATCTAAATTCATAAGATAATGATATTACAAAAAAGGTAAGAATATAACAAAGAGTTACAAAAAATTAACCTTATTGAAAAGAAAAAGTTTTTGTGTTAGTATGAAATAACAAAATGAATACAGATGGAGACGTGGCCGAGTTGGCTGAAGGCGGCACCCTGCTAAGGTGTTATATGGAGCAATCTGTATCCAGGGTTCGAATCCCTGCGTCTCCGAATTTTAAAAGCGGGCGAAAGCCCGTTTTTTTTATGTGAGAGAACCACTATAATTTGACAATGCGGAGAAAAAATGTTATTATCTCCGTATAATTTGCGGAGAAAAAAGTGAAATATATCTACCAAAACACAGACTGGCACTCATTTAGATGGTGCGGAGAAAAAGTTTTGATTAAATTATAAAATTCATAGATTTTTTGCTTTTTTACCCAAAAGAATAAATTTAAAATTTAAAAGCGGACAAAAGTCCGCTTTTTTGTATTTATACTTTCTGTTTAAAATTAAAGGATTTTATCAATATAATCTTTATATTTTTTCATCAATTCTTTTTGACGTTCAGGGGGAAGGTTTTTAAATTTATTATACAAATCCTTCTTTTCTTCCACTGACAAATTTTTATACTTTGAAAGTGTTTCTTCATTAAAATTTAAAGAATCTGTTTCACCTTTTGAAGAATTTGATACTCCACTTCTATGTGAAACAAACATAAAATCTCTTTCAGATTCACTAACTGTTCCTTTTCCTATGATTTGGTCATACAAAGTACGTTTGCCATCAGGAGATTGGTGATGTAAAAATGTCGAATCTTCAAAATTTTGTTTTACTTCATTTTTACCAGAAAACAATACATGACCATCTCTTGAATGTTGTGTTTCATTTTTTATATCCCTGCCATTATAATGCTGATGAACATTGGTATCATCATCTTTAATTTTTACAGAATCTCTTTTGTTATCTTTTTGTGAAACATCAACTTTTGAATCTTTACAACCATGCAAAATATAATCATCTTTTCTTTCTGTACCAATAATTTCAGCATTACTTATTCTATAAAAATCTACAGTAAACTCTTTATTTTCGGGATTACCGCTATCATCATTAGAATGAATTGAAATCAAAGATTCATTTTTTGCTGATTGATTTGGGTAAACAATATGAGTACCATCTTTCAAAAATACACTATTTTTAAGAACTCCATCTTCTTGTTTAATAACTTCTGATTTTGCAACATCATTTTTATTAAACTTAACACCACCAATATTTATGCTATTACTGTCAGTCATAAAATTCCATCCTTAATAAACATGCCATTACTATAATCATATCACAAATAGAACTAAAAAGCCAGATTTAAAAATCTGCCCTTTTTGTTTTTGTTATATTCTACCAAATTTAAAATCAAACAAACTAACTTATAATTTTTAATCCAACTGTGCCAACAATAATAAAGGATATAAACAATATTTTGGCAAAACTAAAGGTTTCGTGGAAAAATATCAAACTGATTAATGCGATTAAAACCATTCCGACAGAACCCCAAATCGCATAAGCAACGCTCATATCGATTGTTTTTAGGGCTTGAGAAAACAGTCCAAAACAAAATACATATCCAAAAATTGCACCCAAGGTCGGCAACAAAACTGTAAATCCGTTCGACATCTTCAAAGCAGATGTTGCAAGGGTTTCAAAAACAATAGATAACATTAAAAATAACCAACTCATAATACACCTCTTTCTTGGTTAAAAATAATTACAAAATAAAATAATAATAAACAATTGACTAAAGACTACCCTTAGGAAAAGGTAATCTTTTGAAATCGAAAATGTTCAAAAAGACTTTGTAATATATTATAGTTTCCATTGTTATCATTTCATTTTCCATAATATCATCTTTGAATTTTTTCGTCAAATTTTCAAAAATACCTTTAACCCTTATGAAATATTAGTGATAAGATAAAATTAGTAAAAGGAGTGCCAAAATGTGGAAGTTATACGCAATTTTATCAGCAGTTTTTGCCTCACTTACAGCAATATTTTGCAAAATGGGTGTAAAAGGGATTAATTCAAACCTAGCAACAGGAATTAGAACTATCGTTATCCTGTTTTTAATTTTGGGGATTATTTATTTTACCCACACATACGACCAAATAAAAAGTTTAACCTACAAAAACTACATTTTCTTAATCATATCAGGCATCGCAACAGGTTTGTCGTGGCTTTTCTATTTCAAAGCGATACAAACAGGCGATTTGTCTAAAATTGCACCTATCGACAAATTAAGTCTTGTTTTGACAATGATTTTGAGTTTCCTATTCTTCAAAGAAGCAATCACAATTCCTCTAGTCCTAGGTGCAGGATTAATTGTCGCAGGTGTATTCGTAATTCTTTGTTTTGCATAGTAAAAAAACAAACAAATTCATTTTAATTCGCATTTTTCATCTGCAACATTTCGTTTTTTGCTTCTTCTTCCATTTGGACCTCAGAATAACCGTAAGGCATATCTAAGTTTTGTTTAAAAGAAAGTCCATACTGAAACGCAGACGGAATTTGCGATACCACTTGTTCATATTCGCCCATAACTGAATTTACACAATGAGGAGTATTCGGCGGAATTACTGCCAATTCGCCCTCTTTAAGGATTTTAATTTTTGGAACTCCATCACGAACAACCGTCAAGGCTGCCATACCGCTCGTAATCATATATAATTCAGTCTGAGAGCGGTCATCACTTTTTGGGTGCAAGTGCAAATGTTCACCACT
>SAMEA104315436__coassemble_1696_pt1 | contig 11755 bp, 11 predicted proteins | sample SAMEA104315436__metabat2_low_PE_046 | metagenome-assembled genome bin SAMEA104315436 (sample SAMEA104315436) | gut metagenome | biome: Monkey gut; feature: monkey-associated habitat; material: faeces | place: China | collected 2013
TTCTCACATCGACTCTGATATTATCTACGCAAACATCAGAAATATCCATGTCCTTTAAAATCGCAGGAATTGTGTATAAACTTTCAAAATTATTAGCGTTTATCCCAATTGATTTTAAAAATTTTATACCTAATCTAGCACCCAAAACATTTGCAAATGCACGTTTTTTTATATCTTCATCTAGTTTTGCAGAAGAATATATTGCATCGTGCATATCATCTTTTGTTATTTCTATTAAATTTTTATTTTCGTCAAAAATACCCATTATTCTTATCCTCTATATATTAAGATTACACGAGATATGAAATTATTCCAAAAAACTTGTAAACTTTTGTAACGAATTTTATTCAAATTTTATGAAAAAAGCAATTTTTTGAGAAAGAAAAACTTTATAAAGGTACGGTAAATGTATAGGAGGTTTTTAAATGGTTTCTGGTATTTCTCAAAATGTAGGTTTTCAAGGTGGTATTAACACAGCAACAAACGCTGCTCCATATATGGCAGCACCTTATCAATATACAGCACAACAACCTGCAGGCGATGTAGTTGAAATCGCAGGAAAGAAAAAAACTAGTGCTGCTAAAAAAGGTATTATCGGAACTTTAGTAGGTGTTGCAGTTGCAGCAGCAGCACTTTACGCAGGAGTTAAATCAGGTAAATTGACAGAAGTAGTAAATGCTACAAAATGGACTGATAAATTACAAAACTTGGCTTTCAAAGGTGGAAGTTATGCAGACCAAGGTGTTAAATATGTTACTAAAAAAGGTGGCGACTTAGTAAACTGGGCAAAAGGTAAATTTGCTAAAGGCGGAGTTGATGCAAATGGAAATGTAACTTTCCCAACAATGGATAAAAATGGTCAATATTATATCCAATTCCCTCAAGCATAGTTAATTATAATAAATAAGTTAAAAAACAGGCGGTGATTTTGTTACCGTCTGTTTTTTTATTAAAATTTTTTGAAATTTTTCGAAAAAAAGGCAATTTTTTTAGCAAAAAATACTTTATATAATTGGTTATTAAATTTTATATTATTTTTGGAGGTTTTATTCATGACAAGAATCGATGGAACACAACATGTTGGTGTTAATCCTAGAGTAGAAACAGGCAATTACAGAGCAGGTAGAAACACTGCACCTGATTATACAAGACGAAGTGATTATTTGGACGAAGATACAGTTGAGTTTGCATCTAAAAAGAAAGATGAGGGCGATAAAGGGTTTATCGCACAGACTTGTGAAACAATAGGCAACGGTGTTAAATCGTTTGTAAATATGACTGTTAATGCTTTTGCAAAAGCAGCAAGTGAAGTTGTTGTTGACAAAGCAGTTGATAAAATTGCAGGCAAATAAAAATAATTATTTTATAAAAATTAAAAGGGTGGTTTTAAACTACCCTTTTTTATTGTTTAATCCAAAAAATCTGCCAAAACTACTGTACTTATCAAAAAACCTTGGTCTGAAAGTTTGTAGCCGTTTTCGGTTTTTATCAAATGACCTGTTTCTAAGTATTGTTTAATTGGTTTTGAATATTTTTCATCAAAATCTATATTATATTTATTATTGATATAATTAATATCAATTCCGCATGCCCGTCTAAATCCTAAGAAAATTTCTTCTTCAAGTTTTTCTTTTGGAGTTTCGGTATGCCCAAAATCTCTCAAAAGAGGGTTTTCAATGTATTTGTGAATATCAAACGAGTTTGCGTATCTTATTCCATCTTGATAACCATGTGCAGAACAACCAAAAGCGTAATATTCTTCGTTATTCCAGTATGTTAAATTGTGTTTTGATTGGTATTCTTGACTTTTTGCGAAATTACTAATCTCGTAATGTGAAAAATCTTTCAATGTTTCAATCGCTAAAAGGTACATGTCTGCTTGCAAATCATCATCGGGCAAGTTTTTTGGAGTTTTTTTACCAAAAACAGAATTTTCTTCAATTTTTAAACCATAAAGCGAAATATGTTGAACATCTAAATTCTTTGCGGTTTCTAGGTCGTTTTTAAATCCCTCTAAAGTTTGATTTGGCAAACCATAAATTAAATCAACTGAAATGTTTTTAAATCCGATATTTTTTGCTAGATTTATTGTTTCAATTGCTTTTTCAGAATTGTGAGTTCTGTTAATTGATTTTAAAATTTCATCATCAAAAGTCTGAATTCCGACACTTAAACGATTTATTCTGAGTTCAAAAAGTCCTTTTAGATAATCTTCTGTTGCGTTTTCAGGGTTAAGTTCAAAAGTTACCTCTGCATTTTCTTGTAAATTGAATTTGTTCATAATTTTTTGAACATGTTTTAGTGGTAAAATCGAGGGTGTTCCGCCACCAATATACAAAGTTTTTAGAGGATTTTCTTGATAATTTGTATCAATATCTTTTAAAAGCGAAATTACGTAACCTGTTTCAAGATTTAAGTTGCAAGTTGAAGTAAATGCACAGTAAAAACATTTTGTTTTACAAAAAGGTATATGAATATAAGCACTTTGTGGTGGTGTCATGCTTAGACCTCAGAAAGTTCTTCGTTAATTCTTTTTGCAACTTCCATTGATGAATTTTTGTCAGAAAGCAATGCTTTTACTGATTTTAAGCCCTCTATGTGTTTTTCTCGTACTTCTTCATCGTAAATTAATTTTTCAATGTTATATGCAATAAAATCAGGTCTTACTTGTGTTTCAATAATTTCAGGAACGATGTCCTTGTTTGCAATAATATTTGGCAAAGATACTCTATCAATACATCTTACAAGAAGATAAATCAAATAGAATAAGTAAGGTCCTCTGTATGCGATAATCATAGGTGTATTGTAAAGTGCTGCTTCAAGTGCAACCGTTCCAGAGGCTAACATTAATGCGTCAGAAATGCTTAATAAGGCTTGATTTTCACCTTTTATAACTCTAAAATCAGTATCTTTAAAATATTCTTTATAAATTTCGTCTGAAATGCTTGGTGCTTGCGAAAATACAAACTGTAAATCAGGGTGCATTTTTTGTAAAAGTTTTGCTGATTTTACGAAAACAGACATTAAATTTTTTAATTCAAAAACTCTTGACCCTGGGAAAACTGCAACTAATTTTTTATTAATATCTAAATCATGTTGCTTGAAAAATTCTTCTCTGTTTGCCTTTTTAGGTAATTGACTGATTAAAGGGTGTCCGCAATAAGTTGTTTTAATTCCATAAGAATCGTACATTTTCTTTTCAAAAGGGAAAATGCAAAATACTTCATCAATATATTTTTTTATTGTTTTGATACGATGTTTTCTGCTTGCCCAAACTTGAGGTGGAATGTAGTAATTTGTGCGTATTCCTGCTTGTTTGATGAATTTTGCAATTCTTAGGTTAAATCCGCCATAATCAATGAACAACACTAAATCAGGCTTGTATTCCTTTGTTAAATATTTAACTAAATTTTTGCCCAAATTAATGTGATTTAATATAATTTTTGGCGACAAACCCATTGCACTCATTTTTGAGTGGTCTGAAAAAAGTTTTATACCAAGCGATTTTAGATTTTCTCCGCCAATTGCCTCGATTTGAACATCAGGATTTAACTCTAACAAATGCTTAGCAACATTAGAGGCATGCATATCGCCTGAATATTCGCCAGTAACTATAAATATTTTTTTCATATTACACAGCCATGATAACTATTTTGTTTTTGTTAGCAAATTTTACAACTTCATCTTGTTCTACAATAATTGTTTCATTTGCTTCAACTGCAAGAACTGAAAGATGAAATTTTTTCATAGTTTTTAAAGTTCTAAGTCCAACGGCAGGGATATCAAAACGTTTGTCTTGTTCAGGTTTTGCAACTTTTACAACAACTCCGCCTTTTTTAGCAATTCTTCCGCCACGTTCAATACATCTGTCAGTGCCTTCAATTGCTTCAACTGCCATAATCATTTTGTCTTTGATAACAACAGATTGACCAACATCAAGTTTTCCCATTTCTTTAGCCATGCTATAACCATATTGAACATCTGTAATTTGTTCTTCTGTTGGTTTGTATTCGCCTAAAACTCCTGCTGGAATCATTAAATTTTTAATAAACAAAGTTTGGTCTAAAACAGTTACGCCAATATCTTCAAGTTCTTTAACAATAAGCATCATGACTTGGTCATCATTTAATCTTTTTGCTGATTTAATAAGTTCTAACGCTCTTGAATCAAATTTTGGTCGTCTTAAAATAAGTCCTTTGTGAACTTTGCCCAAGAAAGTCAATTGTTTTACTTGTTCATCTTGTAATATCTTTCTAATTTTCAAGATTTCCCCAGGGGCACAAGAGTAAACTTTTGAGCAAACCTTTTTCAAATCTTTATAATTATCGTTAGAAAGTGAAATACAAATAACTTCTAAACCGTTTTTTGTAGCACCTTCTGCCATTTTTACAGGTAATTGGCCGTCGCCTGCGATTAATGCTTGTTTTTGTTCAAGTAAAATTGACATTTTAATTCCTCATATCTCTTTTGTTAAAAATTATAACACAAATAAAAAAAATATCAGAATTAGGCAATTTTTTTTTGCAAAATGTTTTTATATATGTGAGGATATTATATAGAAAAAATTTCATGTAAATTTTATGTAATATTTTTAAAGATTAACTAAAGTTTAATCAGTTTCTACCGATAAAATAAACAGAAATGTTTACAGGAGTACCAAATGACTAACTCATTACATGATGTAAAATTACAACAACCAAAAGAATTTAATGCCCAAAAACTTGCTAACAAAAAAGTTTTGGGTGTTAAGGTTTTGAGTAGTTCGCAAAGAAGTGAAGTTATTCAAGGTGGTCGTGATGTAAAAACTGCAAAGAAAAAAATCACAGGTGCTCAAACAGAAATTAAAGAAGCAGCAGATGATGTAGATAGAGGAAATCTTAAAAAATCTAATGCTGATTCTCAATCTGCAGATGCTCAAAGCACAGCAGATGGTAACATGTCTGTTGAAGATCTTGATGCAGAAACAGAACGCTTAGGTCAATCTTCAGAACTTGCTGCATCAAAAGTTGAAGAATACGAAGGTGTTTCAGAAACTGTTGATGAAGATGCTGAAACTACTGCAAGTGAAAATGATGAAATTTTCAGTGGCTTAGAATCATCAAATGAAGAATTAACAGGTGTTTCTGAAGAAATGGCTGCACTTAGCGAAGAAGCAGATGCTTTGGCTGCTGAAATTGAAGCACAAGTTGGTGGTTCAAATGGTACTAATGGTGGTACAAGAGCAAATGCACCGGCTGTTCAATCTTTCGCTTCACCATCAGCAACTCCAGTTGTAACAACTCCAACTGATGGCATGGGTGGTGTTGTAAATCCTGCTTCTGATGGCACAGGTGCTGGTACAAAAAGTGCTTATTCTTTAACAACAGGTGCTGATGCAGATGCTCAAAATAATCCTGCACCTGCAAGAAGAAATGCTCCTGCAAAAGGTGGTTTGATTACAGGCACAAATCCAAATTCTGCACCTGCTAATACAAATCCATCACCTGTTGCACCTCAATCAGCACCAACTCCAGTAGCAACTGCTCCTGCAACAACAACTCCTGCTCCTGCAACTACTACTCCAACAACAGGTGGTGCTTCAAATAATGGTGGTACAACATCAGGTGCTTCTGATTCAAATGATTTTGCAACAAGATCTGCTGATATCAAAGCAAGAATGGAAGAATTAAATACAAAACAATCAACTATTTCAGAGTATATTCAAACTCAAACAAGTGATGTTCAGACAAAACTTACAGAAAAACAAGAAGCGGTTACAGAACAAAATGAAAACGCAAATGATTTAGTTACTCAAAGTGAAACAGAAAACACTGGTTTGACTGCAACTGCTGATGTTTTAAATCAAACAAACCAAATGGGTCAATACACTCAACAAGCAGGTCAAATGACTAAAGAAGTTGGTGTTGTATTAAAGACAACTGGTGCTGGAATGAAAGTTAGTGCTACATCTATTTGCACATTAGGTGGTGGCTTAACAAGTATTGGTGCATCTTTATTAGGCACAGGTAGCCCATTAGTTGCATTATTCGGTATTGGTACTCCAATTGTTGCCGCAGGTACAAGTACAACTGCTTCAGGTGCATCAACAACTGCTGGTGGTGGAACTTTACAAGGTGCTGGAACAGGTTTATCTAAAGCAGGTGAAACAACTGAAAAAATTGGAGAAACGATTGAAAAAGTTGGTAAAGGTGTTTCAGTTGCCGCTCAAGCAGGTTTGACAGGTGTTCAAGCAGCACAAGGTAACTGGATGGGTGCACTTCAATCAGGTGTGGCTGTTGCAGGTAGCACATTGTCATTTATGAACGATTTAGGTGTTGGCTTGGACAAAGCCGGCGAAATTACTGATACATTTAGTGATATTCAAAAAGGTGTTGAAGTTGCTTCTGCAACATTAAATACAACAGTTGCTGCAATTGAAGGTAACCTTGAAGGTATCGTAAATGGTGCTGTTGGTATGGCTTCAACTGGTGCAAGTTTCAGTGATAGTTCTGCTGCTAAATTTATTCAAAAAGCCGCAAATGTTACATCAACAACATTTAATACAACACTTTCTGCAGTTAATGGTGATTTTGAAGGCATGATTAGTAATGGCTTTGGAATGGCGTCTGCTGGTGCAAGTTTCGGTAAAGGCAAAACTGCAGATATGATTGGAAAAATCGGTTCTTGGGGTTCTTCAGGTATGAACTTGTATGGTGCTGCAAAAACAGGTGATATGAGCGGTATTGCAAAAGCATCGTTAAGTTTTGCAGGATCAAGTTTAGACTTTGCAAAATCAACAGGTATCAAAGTTGGCGATAATGTATCAAATATGGTAAAAGGCGTTAATGATGGCATTGCAACATTTGAAAAATACCAAGAATTGGGTTCAGGTGTTATAAATCTTGGTAAAGGTTTAGTAAACGTTGCAGGTGGTAACAATATTGACGGTACAAGAGGCTTAGGCAACTCAGGTTCTAACGAAACTGACGACGACAAAGATGATACAAACAAAAAAGATGAAGATACAATGAAATTAAATAATAAATCAAAAAATAATGAAGATGCTATGAAAAACATCGGTAAAAAAGTTGGTAACAAATACAAAGGTTTAAGAGGTACAAAATAAAAACAAAAATAAAAATAAAAAATATATCAAAAAGGCGAACTTAGGTTCGCTTTTTTGTTGCAAATAATAACAAAAGTTAATGATATTGCCCTTGGACTTGTTAAATATTATAATTTTATTGATGTTTAGATATTATAAAAAATACGCACCATATTTGTTTTTGCTTCCAGCATTTGTAGTTTTGTTGGTGTTCTTTTTTATACCTTTTTTTCAAACAATTTATTTTAGTTTTTTAGATTACGGCAAGGATATCTATTCACCTGTGTATATTGGACTTCAAAATTATGTTCAATTGTTTCACTCTGCAATTTTTTACAAAGTTATGTTTAATACTTTTCTTTATTTGTTTATTGCAGTACCAATTTTAGCGATTGTTCCGCTATTTATTGCGATATTAATAAACCAAAAACTTAGATTTTTGACTTTGTATAAAATTTTAATTTATTTACCTGTAATTGTTTCAATTGTCGTTGCTGCAATTGCTTTTAAATGGCTTTATGCTCAAACAGGGATATTAAATTATTGCCTTGAATCGTTAGGGCTAAGTTCTATCGGTTGGCTTACAGATACTCGATTTTCTTTAATTTCAGTAATTATCGTAACGATTTGGAAAGGTATTGGGTATTACATGATGATTTATTTGGCAGCATTGATGAGTGTTCCAAATGAATTGTATGAGGCATGCGATATTGATGGTGCAAGTTTTTTGAGAAAACATTTGACTGTTACAGTTCCGCATATTATGCCTACTATCGCTTTGGTAACAACAATTTCAGCAATTTCAGCGATGAAAGTTTTTGCAGAAATTTACGTTATGACAAAGGGTGGTCCATTAAATTCAAGTAAGACAATTGTTTACTATATTTATGAAAGAGCCTTTGAAAACTTGGATTTAGGCTATGCCTCAGCCTTGGCGGTGGTTTTGTTAATCGTCGTAATGTTATTTTCCTTGGTTAATATCTTATTTTTTGAAAAAAACAAATATCAAGTTTAATTTTGCTAAACTTGACAAACTTAAAACTTTGATATATTTTAATAATACAATTTATCAGATTTGGTGAATTGTTTGGCATAGGTTGATTTTAAATTAACAATAAGCCTAAAAATGTTATAAGATAACAAAAGACAATTAAATAAAATGCGTGGGGTGTGGCACTCTGCCGAAAAAATCATTGATAATGATTTTTGAGAGGTGGTAGACGCACAAATTGTCGGAATTGACAATAAGCCCAAAAATGTTATAAGATAACAAAAAGACAATTAAATAAAAATGCGTGGGCCTGTGGCGAAATTGGTAGACGCACTAGACTTAGGATCTAGCGCAGCAATGTGTGAGAGTTCGAGTCTCTCCGGGCCCAATTTAAAAAACAGGACTTAGAAATAGGTTCTGTTTTTTTATCAAGGAGAAATATGGCAGATATTTTTGAAGAATATAAAAATTTAAAATCGTTTGAGGTTGAGTTTTTTGACGAAGTTTATTTACACAGAATTATGTGTAAAATAAAGAATATTGAGCCTGATAAAATGTTGATTATCTCTGAAAATAGCAAAACAGGCGATGTTAAACCAAAAGTTGGAACAAATTTGACTTTGAATGTTTATTCTGAAAACGGAATTTATAATTCAATTTCAAGAGTTTTAGAAGTTAGAGAAGATAGTGACGTTACAGTTTATGCAATTAGTTATCCGACTCAAAACAAGGTAAATCAACGCAGAGAGTATTTTAGAGCCGACTTAAAAATTCCTTTTAAAATGACAATTTTAAGAGGTGATAAAAAAGATATTATTGAGGGTGAAACCGTTAATATTTGTGGAAAAGGTATTTGTATTAAGACAACAAAACCATTTTTGCCATATAAAAGTATAGATGTTGAAATTAATTTTAAAAATAGATTAATAAAAACTGGTGCTGAGTATGTTTATTCAAGAACTTTAGCCGAAAATGGTCGTCCTGTGTTTAACCATGCTTTTATTTTGACAACAATTGAGCAAAAAGATGTTGATTTTATTGTTGGTCAATGCTTCTTGTACCAATTATCATAGAGGTTAGGCTATTTTTTGACTTTGCTTAAATTATCACTAATATATTAGTGTAAACAATGTAGTAAAGGTTCATAGGATAGCGTATGAGATTAATTAACAGATTACAGTTACTAGAAGGTCAATACATGTTCATAAAATGGGTTGGCGGTTGTGAATATGCGAAACTCGTTAATGTTGCCTTAGATTTTTATGAATTTGACGTAATTGATATCGAAACAATGGAGTACAAAGAAACCGTTTTAATCCGCCCTGATTTGCTAATGGAAGTAACTTTCGGCGGTGCAGACGTTCAAAGAGTCTTGGCTGAAATGTGTTGTAATATGCCAAGTGCAGGAAATGAAAACTAAAAACGATGATAATCAGAATTTAAAAAACTAAATGTTGAAACTTTTTCTGCTACCTTCTTCGTGGTAAATAGTTCCACCGCAAATTGCCTCAGAAACAGTTAAAACAAACTCTCTACCTGCATCTATTTGAGCAAGTAAAAATTCTTTGTTGGCTCTGTGTTTCAATTTAAAAATAGCACTTGTAAGTTTATTTTCTGGTACAAATAAAGATGCGATTTCGTTATCTAGCAAGATTGCCATTTCTTCGTCGGTATTTTTTGCTGATTTGATAATATCGAAATAATCGCCTTTTAGTGCCATAATTCTACCTGAGAATAGAGCAGGTTCTTTATCTCTGAAAAGTGCTTGCGGTTTAAAATTGCAACGCATTGTAAAACTGAATTGAATCCAAAAAATATTAATTACAATTGCAGGAATTTTTGTATCAACTTTTAGCCAAATATTTTCAGTTGCAACACCTCTAGCCGCAAAAGATTGTTTTAAATTGTCAGTGAAATCCTTTGAGGCACTAGCCATTGCAGCAAAAATTTCGCTTGTATTCTCGTTTGCGTGTTGGTAATCGCAAAACTGTTTATACATGTGTGCTGAAATAAGCGAAACTCGTTCTCTGATGATTGGAGAGTTTCGCAAACTGTCTGAATTATTATCAAAATTGTTAAAGTTGTTTGTCATTCCTTACTACTATTTTAATATAAACATGCTTTACGTAAATATTATATAAATTTTCTAGCACTTCATGAATACAAAGAATGATGTATTTAATTATAGTAAAATAATATTTTTTTGTTAAAAATTTGTTGAAAACCTTTGAAATCTTGCACAATTGTTGTTTTTGTTGATTTTACATGTTTAATTTATCAATGTAACTTTTTGTAACGATTAGTCAAAATTTTCTAAATAATTCAATAAAAATTGCCGATAAAGTAATTGTTAGGAAACTTGTAAGGAATAAATGTATGGGAATGTCAGCATCACAAGCAAGATTGTTATCAATCACATCAAGAATGAATGACGTTGAATTCAAATCTCAACAAATTTCTAATACAAAGATTCGTTTAGCAGACGAGTCTGAACAAGTTGCTAACGCATACACAAAAGCATTAAATAAACAAAAATATACAACTACAAGTTTCATTAACGGTACAACTACAAAAGTTGATTTGACAGCGAGAGAGTTAATTAAGCCAAATTCTAATTTGAGATTAAGAAAAAGAGGTAGCCAAAGCCCTGTTATCTCAAAAAAAGAATATCAAGCATACAAAAATTCTATTTCTTACAACAATAACAAAGAGTCTTTCTGTGGAAAATTACCGACAAAAGAATTAAGAAAACGTGAAGCAGGTTACACATTTGTTTTGCAAATGAAATTTGGTAAATCTTCTTGGTTAGATTCTTATGCTGCTACTGGTGTTGAAAAAACTGATGCTTACACTACAGTTTCTCCTTATGCAGATTTTATTAATGCAGGTGTAATTTCTCAATCTGAAATTGATTATTACACAGGTTTATTTAATGAATTGTTTGATAATTCAACTACTGCGTCTGACGGTCAAACAAAATCATTTGATGGCGGAATTTTATTTGAAGATAACACTTTGGATAACGCAAATTGGTTGTACGAAGCAATCGAAAGTGGCGAATATTACTTAGAACAATCAACATCAGAAGGAATGAAAGAAACTTCTGTTTCAAGTAATGTTTCTATCTCAATTGAATCTGATAAAACAGAATTAGCAAAAGCAGAGGCTGAATACAATACTAAAACTGCAAAAATCAATAGCAAAGAAAAATTATTAGACAATGACTTAAAAGCATTAGATACTGAACACAATGCTTTAAAAACTGAATATGAATCAGTTAAATCATTAATTGGTGACAATGTAAGCAAATCATTTAACTTATTCTCATAGTTTAAAATTTGCTAAAAATGTTTAAATCATCAAAGTTTTTAGTGATTATTTTTTGTTGTGAAAATTTTGGGCAAAAATACGCCCGATGGGATTCAAACCCATGATTTTCAGGTTCGGACTCTGACGTTCTATTCTCTGAACTACGGGCGTATACCGTTATTTTATTATACTTCCAACTCTAAAAAACTTTCAATTGTAACGAAATGTAACAACATGGTTTAATTTACTAAAGTTTTTATTAAATATTCCGATATATAGAATGTAAAGGGAATAAGTAAAGTCATAAGGAGAAACGCTTATGGGTATGTCAGCATCACAAGCAAGATTGTTATCAATCACATCAAGAATGA
>SAMEA104315436__coassemble_1700_pt1 | contig 11742 bp, 12 predicted proteins | sample SAMEA104315436__metabat2_low_PE_046 | metagenome-assembled genome bin SAMEA104315436 (sample SAMEA104315436) | gut metagenome | biome: Monkey gut; feature: monkey-associated habitat; material: faeces | place: China | collected 2013
ATAATTTTGAAGAAGTTTGCCTATGGTCAAGAGAAGAAGATTTGACAGAAGATTTGCTTAAAAACAAACACTGTTCGAAACCTTTAGAAATCCAACTTCAACAAAGAGTTGAAGTAACATCAGATTTGAAATCTGCAATTACAAATGCAGACATCATTTTGTCAGTAATTGCATCAGCAGGTACAAGAAGTGTTTGCGAAAGATTAAAAGAAGCAGGCATTAAATCAGAACAAATCCTTGTAAACGCATCAAAAGGTCTTGAATTACCATCATTAATGACAATGTCAGACGTAATCAAGGACGTTTTACCTGAACAAAAACTTGTAATCCTTTCAGGTCCAACACTTGCAAAAGAAGTTTTGAGAGGTTGTCCAACTGCCGCTTGTGTTGCATCAACAGATATGGAAGCCGCAAAATTTGTTCAAGAACATCTTAATGTTCCTAGCAAATTCAGACTTTACACAAATTCTGACGTAATCGGTGTTGAACTTGGCGGAAGTTTGAAAAACGTAATCGCTATCGCAGCAGGTTTTGCAGACGAAATGCAATTGGGCGACAATACAAATGGTGCATTGTTGACTCGTGGTATGGCTGAAATCGTTAGAGTAAGTGTTAAATTGGGTGCAAATCCATCTACATTATACGGTTTGTCAGGTATGGGCGATTTAATCGCAACTTGCTCAAGCCCATTATCAAGAAACCATACAGTAGGTGCAATGCTTGCTAGAGGTAAAAAAATTGACGATATTTTGAAAGAACTTGGCTCAGTAGCAGAGGGTGTTCACACATCAAAAGCACTTTGCGAATTGGCAAAAAAATTAGGAATTGAAGTTCCTGTATCAGAAGCGATTTATGAGGCATTATACACAGACATCGCACCTATCGCTATTTTGAACAAATTAATGAATAGAAAATTGAAAGAAGAAGAAAAATACTAATGACTAAATTTGCTGTAAGATATTTGAAAAATATGTACTATCCGCTTGACGTTCCGTCAAATGTTGAAGTAAATTGCAATGATATGGTGCTTGTTAGAACAGAAAAAGGCGAAGAAGCACTAAAAGCAATTTGCGTAAATGACGAAATCGCAAAAAGATGGGATCATTGCAAACAAAAACCTGATGCGTTTACTGTAATCAGAGTTCTTGGCGAAAGAGATAAGCAAACTTTAGAGCAAATCAAAAAAGAAGAAGTTGAAGCATACTTTAAATGCAAGGCTTTAGTTGAAAAACATAGACTTGTAATGAATCTTGTGCAATCAAGAATTACATTTGATAGAAAGAAAATCACTTTCTACTACACAGCACCTGAAAGAGTTGATTTCAGAGAACTTTTGAAAGATTTAACTCAAACCTTCAAACGTGTAAGAATTGATTTACGTCATATCGGCGTAAGGGACGAAACTTCAATTATGGAAGGTTGCGGAATTTGTGGTAAAGAATTTTGTTGTTGTTCTTTCTTGAAAAAATTTGGCTCAATTAACGTAAAATTAGCAAAAGACCAAGGAATGCCAATTACTCCAGGGAAAATTTCAGGTACTTGTGGCAGATTATTATGTTGTTTGAATTACGAATACTCAAACTACATTGAAGCCGCAAAAGATATGCCACCAGTGGGTTCTTCAGTTATGACTCCTGACGGATTAGGCAAGGTTTGTGCATTACACTTCTTGAACAACTCAATTCAAGTTAAACTTGAGGACGGCAAAATCAAGGATTACCAAAAAGCAGACATCGAAATTGTTGACGCAGATGTAAACGTTGAAATCAACTTGCCACAACAAAACTTGTCTTATGGCGACGATGCAAAAGATATCGATTTGAAATCTTTAGAGGACGACAGAAACAGTTCAACAGGTAACATTTAAGGGGTAAAATTGTGCTTGATATTCTTGAAAATTTAGACTCAATAGTTTTTGTTATTTTAGTTGTTATTCTTTTATTTATAGCATTAATCAGATTTGCCCTTGATATAATTATAAATTATTCAGGATTTTTCTCATCATCAGAGGTTCGAAAAAGATTTTACAAAAACCTAAAAAAGTCTATATTGGAAAATTTTACAACAAAAAAAGAAAGAACCTTCAGAATTCTATTCTTTACAGCATTAATTGTTGCTTGCTTGTGGTTTGCGATTTATGTTTCATAGAAAATAAACACATAATTATATAACACTTGTAGGAATATTTTATGGAAAATTTTATTGAAAAATTTATTGAATATATAGCAACAGAACACCCTATCGCACTTTGGATTTTTGTTCTTGTGTGTTGTTTTGGCTACTTATATCATTCATTTTATAAACATTACTTGAGAAATTGGTCATCTTCAAGTGTTAGAGCAAAATTCAAAAAAGATATGAAACGTCAATTAAAAAGGTTGGCTTTAATCTTGTTTGTTATTTTAATAATTTTCCTAATTATTATTTTTAACTCATAAAACCAAACTTATCCTCTTGATTTGCGAACAATTGAGGCTAATTTTGCATAAAGTTCTTTGTTTTTTGCAGATTCATCAATGCTTGCGGCTTCGCTTATGTAGGCTAGGGCATTTTCGTTTTGACCTAATTTTTGGTAAAACTCGCTCATACTAACGTAATACATAGCATTGTTTACATCTAGCGAAATCGCTTTCTTCATTGATTCTATTGCAAAATTTGTGTCGCCCAATTCAAACAAAGCCAAAGCGTTGTAATAGTAACCTTTTGCGTTGTTTTGGTCGATTTCAATAATTTGTTGAGCAGATTCAAACGCACTTTCGTAATCTTTCATGTAAATATAATTTTTTGCTTGCAAAATGTATGCCTCAGCAAATTTTGAGTTTTCGTTTAGCATTTCTTCAATAACTTCTTGTGCTTCGCCGTAAGAATGGTTATCAATTAACAAATTCGCAAACTCGGTTTTGTTCAACAAAGTCGGAGAAATCTTCACGACCCTATCCATTAATTTGCATGCAACGTCGATTTGGTCTAACTCAACAGACACTTGAGCCAAGGAATGCAACGCAAATTCATTTTTTGGATTATCTTTTACAATTTTATCTAATTCAACTTTTGCAAAAACAGGGTCGCCCATTTTTGATTTAATTAATGCGTTCAAAACCTTTGCATCAGTGTATTCAGGGTTGATTTTTAGAATATTTTTTAATTCACTCAAAGCCTTGTCGTATTTTTCGTTAATATAATATGTATATGCTTGAGTATAACGATATTCGCAGTTTTCAGGTTCTAAACAAATTGCGATATTCATATATTTTAAGGCTTCATCTATCCAACCATTTGTAAAATATGCGTTCGCCAAATTAAACAAATATCTTGAATTTTGCGACTCCAATTTTACCGCTCTCGACAAATAAGAAATCGCATCTTCGACCTTGTTTTCTTCAAGTTTAAACAAGCCTAAATAATTCATTACAACTGCGTTTTCGTCGTTATCTTTATATTTCAAAAACAATTCTTTTGATTTATCAAATTCATTGTTCAAATAATAAATTTCAGCAAGTAAAGTTTCAATTTTTATATCGTTTGGTTTAAGTTCTTTCGCTTTTTCCAAATAAGAAATTGCACCCTTGTAATCTTCGTTCAAATAGTGCGAATACGCAAATTGGTAATAAATTTCAGCATCAAATTCAAAATTTGCATGTTCAAGATTTTTTACTGTATCAAAATCATTGATTTTATTCAAAATTATAATTTTATCAGCGAAATTTTCAGCCGTTGGATTAAGTTCAAAAACTTTTACTGCGGCTTTTTGAGCCTCAATATAATTTCCCTCTTTGAAATAAATTTCTTTCATTAATTTCAAACAATCAGAATGCAAAGGATTTATTTCAAGAGTTTTTTCGATGTAGTGAATTGCTCGCTCGTTATTTTCAAGCAAATAATATAATTCAGCCAATTGCGACAAAATTTCTTCGTTGTTATTTTCAATACTCAATGCCTTGTAAAGCATTTCGATAGCAGGTTTGTAAAACCCTTGTCTTTTTAAATCAAAAGACTTTGTTATATAATCCAAAACTTCATTATTGTCTGTCATTTCCAAACATTCCTTTTTTCTTCTTTTGAGAGTCTTTTTCTTTAGATTCGTTATCGTTAATAAGAATTAAAACCTCATCTTCGCCAGCCATTTTCAAATTGTTTCTTGCAATTGCTTCCAAGTTTTCAGTTTTTGAAAATTCTCGAATTTCTTTCTTTAATTTTTTATTTTTCGCTTCAGCATCATCACGAATTTTTTTGATTTGAACAATTTTTGTTTGGTAAGAAATTGTTTTTGAAATATTCAAAATCGCACTAAAACCAATTTGCGAAAGAAAAATCAGCAAAACAATTGTTAAAAGAGAATAATAAACATTTGATTTTGTATTATCCTTACTATTCTTTTCTTTAACTTTTTTGCGAACAGAATCAAGGGGTGTAACTTTACCCGAATTTTTTGTCCTTTTTGCTTTATATTTATTTTTACCAGAAATTCTGTCTTTATCCATTTGAACTAATTATAATACAATTTTTACAGTTAGACAACAACGTTAAAATCTGAACTTTGTTGATACTGAAAATTGATAATACAAATCCCCTGTTTTGTAATATGATGTTTGGCTTACGCCTGCCTCTAATTGAACATTTTCTCTTGAATTTTTGATTTTTGGACTATATCTTAATGAAACTTCGTTACGAAATCTATCATACTCAGGATTTGCCTTGAAAGCCTCTACAAGAGAAACCCCCTTGCCTAATTTTAATTCAGGAACTAAATAAAAACTACTCATTTGTCTGCCTGATGAAGTATAAGCATCTTTGCCAAGAGCCGTCATCAAACCAAAGCGTTCATTGTCGTATCTTGCAAACAATTTTGTCTTATATTCAACTTGTGCAGTATCCAATTCAGTACCAAAAGTTGTTCCATAAGTTACATTTTTACCTGCTTTATATTCAGCAGAGCCAAAAAACGGCATTCCCAAGTATTCATCAACCATTGGAGCATCGTAACGTTTTTGTTCTTCTATTTTTGAAAACAACTTATCCTCTGTAAACACAGATTTTTTTGCAAATTTCTTTGGTTCTTTAATATTTATTTTTAATTCTTCAATATCCTCATCTTTTAAAAACAAAACCCCTGAATCATCGTATTCTACACGACCTTTGAATTTATAATCCTTGTCATTTAACAACCCTTTCGGTGTTTCAGGTGTGCTAACAGTAGCCTCTGCTTGTTCTTGCGTATCTTTTGGCAACTCTAAAGGCTTAAATTCAACAGCATTGGCTGTGTTTATAAAAAATAACAATAATGAAATTGTAAATAATACTTTTTTCATACTCCTATTGTAAACCACTTTTAGCGAGTGTTCAACAACATGAAGTTATATTTCAATTGTTTGTGGTATACTTTATTCAGAAAAGAGGAAATAATGTTTAGCACAGAGATAATTTATGAAGTAGTAACATTTTCAGTAGGCGACACAAAAGCAGGAACAAAAATGGGCAAACTTCAACTTAAAAACCCTGAAGATAACTCACTATTGAACTGTATTTTGTGGGAAGAAACCCTTAACCGACTTGAAGCAAAAGTTTTTAGAAGTGGCAACAAGGTAAGAATTGTTTCAGGTAGTTTTAATGAAAAATTCAACAACTGCCTTATCTCTGCAATAGAACTTGTTGAAGAAGCCCTAACTGGCTTGACAGAAGAACAAACAAAACATTATTACGACGGAATTCTTTCATACATTGACAAAATCAACGATGAAAAAATGAAGAATTTCATCAAAGATTATTTTAACCAACACGAACAAGAAATCAAAAATGCACCTGCTGCAAAACTTATGCACCACAACTTTATTGGCGGTTTAATTGTTCACACTCTTGAATGTTGCGAACTTGCTGAAAATGTTGCAAAACAAAGTTTTCAAAGAATTAACACTGATAATTTGTATGCAGCATGTATTTTACACGATATCGGCAAAATCTTTGAATACACTGTTGATACAGAAAGTGGTTTGATAGATTATAACGAAGAATTCAAAAAAGACTGGTTGACCCACTCTCAATATGGCTATTCTCTTTGCATGACACAAGGCTTTAAAGAAGTAGCAAGAATGATTGCAGCACATCATGGAAGAAGTGACTGGGGTGCAATTATTGATTTAAACGAAAAAGATTTAGAACCAATGGTATACATTGTTCACCACATTGACGATTTATCAGCAAAATTTGGTAGAACAAACACAGCCATGTTAAAATAGGTGAATATGAAAGTTAGTTACAAAGTTCCAGCAACAACTGCAAATTTAGGTCCAGGATTTGATAGCCTTGGCATGGCTTTGCCTATTTACAACATAATCAGCATTGAAGAAACAGTTTTACCAAGCACAGGGGTTGAAGTAAACGTTATGAAAGACGTTGAAGATGCTGAATTGCTAGAATTGAATGAAGTTCCACAAGACAGAGATAACATTGTCTACAAAGCCGTAGAAATGCTTTACAATCTTGTTGGGCAAGATGCTAATGAGTTAAAAATCACTATTCAAACTAATATTCCAATAGCAAAAGGTCTTGGAAGTTCTGCCTCTGTAATTGTTGGCGGATTACTTGCCGCAAACGAACTTTTAGGATTTCCTGCAGATGAAACTGCTCTTTTGACAATTGCAACAGAAGCAGAAGGACACCCTGACAACGTAGTTCCTGCAATTTTAGGCGGAATGGTTATGTCCTCAATGGAAGATGACGGTTCTATCGTTTACAGAAAACTTGACTGGCCTGACGAATGGCACATCACAGTGGGTATTCCTGATTTTGAATTAGCAACAAATGTTGCACGTTCAGTTTTGCCTGAATCTTATTCGCTAGAAGATGCAAAATTTAATGCAAGAAAATACGCAATGCTTGTTCACGCTATCGACACAAAAGATGCAGAATTAATGAAAGCCTCAATGGACGACAGACTACATCAACCATACAGAGAAAGATTAGTTCCAGGGTTTAAAGAAATTAAAGAAGCACTAAAACATGAAGATGATGTTCTTGGGGTTGTAATTAGTGGTGCAGGTCCTGCGGTTATAATAATTTCTCGCAATAATGTTGTTGAAAAAATTCAAAATGTAGTAAAAGAAACTTGGAACAACTTAAATATCCACGCAGAAGTTAGAACTCTTTGCATAGAAAAAAATGGTGCAACAAAGGTTGATTAATTAACCGACTTTTGTAATTAATTTAAAAAATTCGTTTCCAAAAAGCAAAAGTCCAATTATAACACTGAACGCAGTCGCAACAACAACAGCCCCTGCGGAGATATCTTTTGCCATGCCAACTAGGGCAGAATATTTATTTTTAAATACTGCATCTAGTCCAAACTCAAGACTCGTATTGATAAATTCGGCAACCATTACATTTGAAATTGCGATAATCAATATGCAAATTTTTGTTATGCTCATTTTTAAAAATAATGCAGTTAAAATTACCAAAATTGCAACCGCAATATGGATTTTCACATTTTTTTCAGCCTTAACAGAAAGTCTAACTCCACGACTCGCATTTTTGAAAGAATGAAATAACCCTTGAGATTTAAACTTAGACATTTTTATCCTTAATCTTGCCCAAAGCCAATTTTTGAGCCTCTACAACAAAATTATAATCATCTTCTGTTTGGTGGTCAAATCCTAACAAGTGCAAAATTCCATGAGCCAGCAAGAAACATAATTCTTCTTCCTTTGTAACCCCTTTTTCTTCCGCACTTTGAGTTATTTTATCCAAGGCTAAAATTATTTCGCCAAGATTAATTTCACCGTCAAAAATAAATCTTTCTTCAGGCTCAGTATCGGCAAAAATTGCAAAAGTGATAATGTCTGCAACGTAATCTTTATCTCGATATTCTTTGTTTATCTGATGAGTTTTTTCGCCGTCACAATACAAAATATCAAAAGTTATTGTGTCATAACCTTGCCCATACAAACAAGAATGCTCATAAATATCAGACCTTTGCATATAATAATGAAGCACACGACGACCGATTTCGATTAGTTTTGCCTCATCTACTTTCCAGTTTTCATAAATATTTTCACTAAAAATATTTATTGTTGGTTTAATCATCTTTGCCTTTTTCCAATTTTTTAACTTTTTCTTCCATTTCCTTATCCATCAAGTGCATTTGGTTTGGAAGAATTACTTCTGATTTATCAAGTTCATCAACGATGTTTTGGTGATACTTAATTCTATCGTGTTGAGTACCTCTTAAAATTCTACTAAATGTTGTTGCAATTACTTTTAAGTCAGCAAGTGTCAACGGACAATCAGAAAGTTGGTCATCGTTAATTCTTTCATCAATAATCTTTTTGATAATTGACTCAATTTCTTCTGTTGTGCTTGCTTTCATCGCTCTAACCGCTGCTTCTACAGCATCGGCTATCATCAAAATTGCAACCTCTTTTGTTTTTGGTTTTGGTCCTGAATAACGGAATTGTTCTTCTTTTACGTTTTCAGCACCTTCTTCTTTTATGGCTTGGTTATAGAAATAACTTGCCAAACCTTCACCATGGTGTTGAAGAATAAAATCGTAAACAATTGACGGAAGTTTGTATTCTTTTGCAATTTCAACACCGTCTTTTGTGTGAGCCGTAACTACCATTTTACTTAATCTTGAATTCAATTTCTTATGAGGGTTTTCAATACCAAAAGAAGATTGATTTTCAACGAAGAAAAATGGACGTTTCAATTTTCCGATATCATGGTAATATGCACCAACTTTTGCCAAAATAGGATCAGCCCCAATTGCCTCAGCCGCTGCTTCGCAAAGGTTTGCAACCATCAAACTGTGGTGATAAGTCCCTGGGGCTTCCATTTGTAATTTTTTTAACACAGGTTGGTTGTGGTCTGCAAGTTCTGCCAAAGAGTATGGAGTAACAATTTTGAAAGCATTTTCCAACAATGGAAGAATACCCAAAACAACCATACTGCTTAAAACACCGTTTACAAATATCAAAATTGCATCTCTTGTGATAACAACATTTTCAATATCTATTAAGAATTTTTCAAGCATGTAAATACTTGCAACAAATAATGCACCAGCACAAGCAATATACAAACCTGCTTTAATCAAGTCAAATCTTCGTGTATAGTTTACTTTCGCCATAAACAAAGTAGTAACAATATTCAACAAAACCATTGATGTCATAAATTGAATATCATACTGCATTCCAAGAGTTAGCAAACTCAACATCAACATTGAAGAAACGAATGCGACTCTTGTATTTGTAAAAATAGTTACTATCATTATAAATGCTGGAAATGGCAAAATATATGGTGAAAAACCTGTCGGCAAAGCAACAGAAATTCCTGCCAAAACCAAGGAAAGTATCGCAATAATCGATTTTTTGCTTTCATCAATACTGTTTTTTTCAAATGTAACCAAATACATCAAGAACGTCAAAACCGACAATGCAATTACAAAATAAACACCCAACAAGCCATTAATATTTAATTCTACAAGGTTGTAGCCCGCTTGTCTTAAAGCATCACGTTTTAATTTTGTAACAGGTTCACCTTCAAATAAGATTTTATCACCTTTTTCAAAGGTTACTTCATAAGGTTTTACTGCATTTTGGGCATTTTTTCTTGCGATTTCTGTTGCAAATTCATCAACAACAAGATTTGGAACAAGAATTTGTTCTAACAATGCGTTAATTACGGTCAATTGACTTCTTGGAACATCAGATGGAGTATGCTTTTGAATAACATTCTTCAACATGTGTTTGTCGAAATCTTTTTCGCTGATACCAACGTTCAAAATATTAATCAAAGTAAGTTTTGATTTATCAAACAAGGATTTCAAATCGTTTTCAGGAGTTTTTAACAAATAATGAATAACGAAATTACGTTTTGAATCGTCAGAATCAAACAATAATCCTAATTCTTCGATTTTTGTTGTTTCAGGAGTATCTTTTTGACGGATTTTCAAAATAGAACTTTGCAAAGATGACAAGTTATTTTTAATGAATTCGTCCTCTGTAACAGTCAAAATCGGCTCAACCTTTTGAGCAACTTCCTTTCTGTGAAGTTCAGTTCTCTTTGTATCTTCAACAGTTATTGTTTTTTCTGCAATAACATCACGTCTTGAAATTCCGTTTTCAACAATTTGTTGAAACAAAAAGTTTTGAGATGCAATAATCAAAGTCATTGCCATCGTAAATAGTAAAAAATAAATCGTATTTAAAAATTTTGATGATGTCAAAAATAATTTTACCGGCTCAGGTAATTTTAATTTTTCCATAATTTATAGCCTTGTTTTTATCCTTATATATATAATATATCTATTCTATTACATATTTAAAATTTTGCAAATATAGAGTCTACATTTTTCAAATAGTCTTTTGTGTCGAAACAATCGTTTAATTCTTCGGCTGAAAGTTTTTCTATAACTCGATTATCTCTTAATAGATTTCCTTTAAAATTTCCGTCGTTATCAATAGCCGACAGTGCATTTTGCTGAACAACTTCATACGCATCTTCACGAGTTAAGCCTTTTTCAACAAGTTTTAACAAAACTTTTTGAGAGTAAACAATTCCGCCATAAAGATTTGTGTTTTTCTTCATGTTATCTTCATAAACAACTAGATTTTTTAACACATTATTAAATCTTACAAGCATGAAATCAATTAATTGCGTACTGTCTGGAAAAATTATACGTTCGGCTGAACTGTGCGAAATATCTCTCTCGTGCCAAAGTGTTATATTTTGCATAGCCGTAACAGAATTTCCACGAACGACTCTTGCAAGTCCACATAAATTTTCACATAAAACAGGATTTCTCTTGTGTGGCATAGCAGATGAACCTTTTTGATGAGAAGAAAAACCCTCTTGGACTTCAAAAATTTCTGTGCGTTGAAGATTTCTAATTTCTGTTGCGTATTGCTCAATTATTGAGGCTATCATCGCCAATTCGTTTATATATCTTGCATAAACATCTCTTGCGATTACTTGAGTTGAAATTTTTGCAGGTTTTAAACCTAGTTTTTCGCAAACAATTTCCTCTATTTTCATCGGAACATTACTGTAAGTTCCAACAGGTCCTGAAATTTGACCAACCGCAATTTCATCAGAAACAATCAAGAAATTTTTATAGGCACGTTCAAAAGAATCAAGCCAGTTCAAAAGTTTAACACCAAAAGTCGTAACTTCGGCATGAATACCATGCGAACGACCAATGCAAACAGTATGTTTATATCTTGTTGCCATTTGTTTTAATATAACAATTAAATTGGCTAAATCGTCGGCAATAATTGAAGATGCGTCCTTGATTTGTAAAGCATAAGCCGTATCAATTACATCAGAACTTGTCAACCCCTTGTGCATGTACTTTGCATCTTCGCCAAGATTTTCATTAACACAAGTTAAAAACGCAATTACATCGTGATGAACTTCGGCTTCGATTTCATCAATTCTTTTCAAGTCAAATTTTGCATTATTCAAAATATTTTTGTAGGCTTCTTGAGGAATTTCTCCCAATTCGCAATACGCCTCGCAAACAGCCAATTCTACTTTCAAATAATATTCAAATTTGGACTGCATCTCCCAAATTTGTTTCATATTTTCTAAACAATATCTATCAATCATAGCCCTATTTTAGCATGAAAAGATAAAAACAAAATCCGATAATTACTCTTAACCATTTAACAAGATTTTAGATAAAGCACTTGAAAAACTTATAATTATCGTTTATAATGTAATTGGATAACCCTAGATGTATGTCCTGCTTTGCAG
>SAMEA104315436__coassemble_1756_pt1 | contig 11335 bp, 10 predicted proteins | sample SAMEA104315436__metabat2_low_PE_046 | metagenome-assembled genome bin SAMEA104315436 (sample SAMEA104315436) | gut metagenome | biome: Monkey gut; feature: monkey-associated habitat; material: faeces | place: China | collected 2013
TTTTGCTCCAACAGAAGAAATTGCTCTTGAACAAGCAATTAAAACAATAACAAACTATTATAATAGTGCAATAAACGAAGGCTATATGCCAAAAACAAATTGGTTAGTAAAAAATACGAATTATTAAATAATCATCTCCATCTCAAAGTTAATTAAATCTTGTTTTGTATGTTAAATTACAGTAACAGTAATAGATAAAAAGTTATATCCTGAGTTGCAAAAAGAATATTGTGCAGATGCAAATTCAGGAATGTGTCCTTGCTACAACGTCGGTGATGAATTCATTTTTGAACGAACAGATGGCAAAGATGATTTTTGGCACATGGGGTTAAATACTCTTGTGAAAACTAATTTTGACAAGGATAAAATTACAGGTGGTCCAAAGATGCCTCATTGTTCAGAAGCGTGGGACGCTATCTCAAGATATATTTATACAGGTTTGCAAGGTGGTTCTATAATGAAAGGTTGGATGAAAGAAGAAAACACAATGATTACTTGTTGTTCTGACGGCACTAGACCTGTAATTTTCAAAATTGAAAGAATTGATTACTAATCAATTTAATTATAATTATTTTAATAAAAAAATTCTTATGTACTTATGTGTAAGGGCTAATTCGTCTTGGCTTAAATTTACAAAACTCAGAACAAGATATTAGGTAAATATTTGACATAAATTTACTTTATTGATAGAATTTATTACAAAATAGGTAAGTTTATAGCAAATTTATACCTTATTTATAGACTTAATTTAAAATTTAAGAGATTTTTCTGACAGGTGTTTTATGTGTTTTATAGAAAATCAAGTAGATAAAAATAAAATTGTTGTGCATTTGTTTGGACTAAAAATCTCTATGCGAAACCATATAAGTTTTTATTTTTGGCGAAAAGTTGGGTTACTTTTAGATATTTATTTCTTTTTCAAACGAATTAACCTAAACAAAAATTATCGAATTATATCTCTTGGAAACAATTGTTTTCCAAGAGTAATTGCAACAGCAAACAAATTAAAACCTAGACGTGCAAAAGGTGAAAAAAGTTGCCCCTTTGATTTAGCATGTTCAAACATAGACATAACAACAGAACTTATTAGTAATAATTTTGATAATTTTTTTGATGGATTAGAAAAAAATAATGACGGACATTGGAAAAATCAGAATATAAAAATGCTATATGTTCATGATGATACATTATCAAAAGAAGAATTTATAAAACGTTATCAAGAAAGAATAAAAAATCTTTATGCTTATTTTTCAGAAAAAAACAAACATAAATTTATATTAGTTAGATTTGGAACACCTATTATTCAAGATCAAATAAAGCATTTACAACAAGTTTTAGAAAAATATATGGATAAAAATAATTTTGATATTATCCTAATTAACCAATCAGAAGAAATTTGTAATTATTCAGAAGAAAGAGTTCATGTGATTAATCAAAATGAAAATGTTAAACTTTTTGACCATATAAATAGATATCAAAATTGGCCTGGTGCAATTATATACAGAGAGGAAAAAGAAGCCTTAAAAATTTATTATGAAATAACAAATTCAATGATAAACATCATCAAAAAAGTTATGAGAAATAAAACTTAAAAATATTTGTAACATTCTGTTTTAATTTATTGATAACAAAAAAAATAAACTATATAATAAAACAGGGAATATAGGAGGACAAAACGTGAATATAAAACCAATTCAAAATTTTGAAAACAATGCAAAAGTAAACACATCTTTTGAAAAATCTATGTCTAATCCTATGTTTAGAGGTAAATCTATTGTAAAAACCGCAAATGATGCTTTTACAAAAGTAATTAATGTTGCAGAAAATTCAACAAAAGATTTTCAAGCCCCTGAAGATGCGTATCAAAAATCACATGTAAAAGCAAATTATGAAGTTGCAAAAGAAACAGCAAAAGCAGTAATAACCGTTTTATCAGAGGTTGTAAACTCAATTGGCAAAGCCTTTAAAACTTCGTCAAAAAGCGAAAACCAAAACAAGTAAGATAATATAAATTTAAAGAAAAATTAAAGCCCTATTTAAAATAGGACTTTTGAATATGAATTTTTAAAATATTTAAGATATATTTATGCGGATAATAGTTTTAAACCTATTATTCCTGAAATAATGAGGATAATGCAGAATATTCTCAAAAATGTTACAGGTTCATTAAATAAAAGAATTCCCAAAATAACAGTGCCGACAGTACCAATTCCAGTCCAAACTGCGTATGCAGTACCGAGTGGAATATTTTTTAGTGCTATTGAAAGAAAATAAAAACTCGCAACCATTCCTGCGACAGTTAGGATACTGATAATTACATTTGTAAACCCATTAGATAACTTTAACCCAATAGCCCAAGTTACTTCAAATAATCCTGCTATTAATAAATAAATCCATTGCATAATTTTCTCCTTTTATTGCCTGCTAAAAAGCACCTCTTAAATATTCCTTCTAAGGCCTAATGGAATATTTAAAAGATGCTTACCCGGCGGCAAATATTTTTCTTTTATTATAATTTAGTTCAAAAAAAATAGCAAGATATGAAATCAAACATAGAGTCCTTTCGCAAAAAAAATAGCAAGACTTGGGATCGAACCGAGGACCTTTCGGACTCTGCCGAGCAAAAGTTGACTAAATGTCAAGTTTTGTGAGAGGGTTTGAACGCAGTGAAAACAACCCGTGAGAGTCCTTTCGCAAAAAAAATAGCAAGACTCGGGATCGAACCGAGGACCTCCCGGGTATGAGCCGAGCGCTCTCACCAGCTGAGCTATCTTGCCATTTTAATTTTAATATTAAATTTTTGTTTCATTGCTCTGCTGGTGAAAATTTAACTTCGTTTCGTCAAGCCTCACCGAGTGAGCAATCTTGCCATTTGTTTAAAATTTATTCAACTTGTAGTTCTATTTTGTCATGAAAATAATTAAATATCAAGTCTTTTTTATTGCAAGCCATTTAATCTATTTTCAGGCTCTGTCATGCTTGTTACTCTTAGTCCGAAATTGTCCTCAATTACTACAACTTCGCCATGAGCAATCAATTTACCGTTTGCATAAAGTTCAACAGGTTCACCTGCAATTTTATCCAATTCAATAATTGAACCTCTTGTTAATTCCAAGACTTTCTTTACAGGCAAAGTTGTTCTGCCCAATTCAACTGTCAATTGTAATTTGATATCAAGCAAGTTATCCAAATTCTTTGAAGCATCTCCTGATGCACTCTTTTGTTCATCAAACGATGCAAATTTTACAGGCTGAACAGTAACTGTTTCATCATCGTGTGAAACATGTGAATCAGAGTCATGGTCAAAGTCATGAACTTCTTCATGTTCATCATTTGGCATATCAAATTTTGGACCGATATCCAAAGTTTCCTCATAACCCTCTGGCATAGGTGGAATATCAGCAAAAATTTCATCAAATGAAACGTCTGATTTTTGTTCAGATTCGTTATTTTCAGCCGACAAATCTTCGTCATTATTGATAATTTCAGGACTATTATCATTTTCTGAAGATAAATCAGGTTTAATATTTTCTAAATCGTCATCATTTTCAAACATCAAGGAATCCCTTTCTTATAGTTTATCTTTATCGTAATAGTGTTTTAACAAGTCTTTTTGATGATCGTATTCTTCTGTAATCTTTACGCTAACCTTGTTATTCAAAGTTCCTGGGCGAGCAAAATATTTTTTCTCACCATTTACTTTTACGATTAAATCATCAGTAGTTCTTGTATCAAGTTTAATTATATCGCCCTCTTTGAGGTCTAAAAATTCACCCAAAGTAATATCTGTCGAATCAAAAATTACACTCAAATCAACATTTGAAGTATTCAATTTTTGAATCATCTTTTGACGTTCTTCTGTTGTTGCAATAATACCTTTTGCTTGGAAAATATGTTGAGTTGACAAGTTTGCCAAAACAGTTTCCAAAACAGGGTAAGGGAAGCACAACGACATCAAACCAAAGTGTTTACCTGCAATTTGTATTTCAAACGTAATCAAGGCAACAATTTCACCTGTTGCTGCAACTTGAACTGTTTGATAATTGTTATCCAAGCCAACAACTTGTCCTTGAACCGGAACAATATTACTCCAAGCAGTTTCTAAATTTTTTACAATTCTTTCAATAACTTTTTTTGCTAACGCTTCTTCAATATCTGTAAGTTCACGTTGTCTATTTTCACTTAAACCAAGACCACCCAACATACGGTCGACAATAACTGAAAGGATTTCGAAACTTACACCTAACAAAATTTGCCCTGGAAGGGGGTTCAATTCAAAAATACCGACAGTCATTGGAGATGGCATAGAACGAATAAATTCATCGTAAGTCAATTGGTCAGTTGAAACAACTTCAATCTCAATACGCATACGCAAATAAGCAGTCAAAACAAGTGATAATTGACGTGAGAATTCTCTATGAACATCTTGTAATGCTCTCAAATGTTCTTTTGAAAACTTGTCAGGTCGTCTGAAGTTGTATAACTTGTAACCTTTTCTTAAAGCATCAGAAGATTCATCAGCAAACACGCCCAAATCCACATCACTATTTGGTGATGTGGACATTGAGTAATTATTTGATTGTCCTTGATAATCTGTCATTTTACCTCATTATTGAATAATGAATTGTCCGAAACTTACTCTGATAACTTCACGTTCGCCTGCAAAAATTGCATTTACATCTTCTGTAATTTGTTCTTTTACAAGTTCTTTTCCTGCAGCAGTCATAACTTCATCAGCAGTTTTGCTTGAAAAATTACTGATAACCGCATCTCTAATCGCAGGTTTATATTGAGCCATTTCCAATTCTATCATTTTCATTGGATCATCGTCATCTGAACCATGACCGCTTTTCTTTTCAGGTGGTTTTGAAAAATCATAATCAGTTGGAATTCTTGTAAGTTCCAATGCCACATTAACTTTTAAATATTTCTTTTGAGTTTGGTCAGCCAAGTTCAAAATAAAATCGCCTAAATCAACAATAATACCTTTTTGAACTTCTTCTTCCTCTGCAACAACATCTTCATCAGGATTTTGTTCAGCAGAAATATCAGCCAATTTTTTATTCAATAAATTTTCTTGAACAAAATAATTAACACCGATAAAAAGAACTCCGATTAATACGAATGCTAAAATATTAATCAAAACCAACTTTAGATTATTATCTAAAGGCACTTTTACAAGTTCATTATTTTCTTTTGGTTTCATATCTTTATTGTTGTTGTTTGGTTTAGCCATGGTAATCTCCAAATTTTATTTTTTCAAAATAATTATATCAACTCTACGGTTCAATAATCTTCCACCAATTGATGTATTATCTGCAACTGGCATATATTCTCCATAACCTACCGCAGACAACCTTTTAGGATTAATTTTCTTAGATTTTAGCATATAAGCAATAATATTTGTTGCTCTTGCCGTTGATAATTCCCAATTAGAAGGATACTTTTCGTTACTTATTGGAGTCGAATCTGTATGACCTTCTACGAGAACATTATTGTCTATTTTAGAAATCGTGTCGATAATTTCGTCAATAGTTTTCAATGCTTCACTTTTTATTATAGCAGAACCCTCATCAAAAAGCACTGAGGTATTTAGTCTAATAACCAGTCCTCTACCGTCTTTGAGGAATTTTATATTTTGATTTTGCGAAATATTTTCACTAAACAACACTTTTAATTCTTCTAACTGCTCTACTTGTTCCATAGCAAGGTTTTCAGGCATATTCAAATGATGTTCAGAAATCATTTTTGCTTGATATTTCGTAACATTTTGCGACACTGCAAACAAAACCATGAACAAGGCTAAAAGCATGGTTACTAAATCAGCATAAGAAACAACCCAACGGTTTATATAGTCTTTTGAATGAGAATAGTAATCGTTTCGCATTATTTTCTATCCTCTAAACGTGTTGATTTATGGTGAAATCTCAAGTAACTTATCAACTTTTCTTCAATAATCGTAGGATTTTCTTGCATTTGAATAGACAAAATACCTTGCAACATAACTTCTTTGAGCAAGATTTTTTCTCTAGTTTTTTGTTTTAAATTCCCTGCAATAGGCAAGAACACAAGGTTTGCAAAAGCAACCCCATAAAGAGTAGCGACAAAAGCGGTTGCGATGCCAACTCCGACAACATCAAGATTTCTGATATCTTGCATTACTCTAATCAAGCCCATTACCGCACCGACAACACCAAACGTTGGAGCATAACCACCTAATGCCTCAAAAACTCTTGATGAAATAAGTTCTTCTTCTTCCTCGTAAGAAATTTCAGCAGAAAGAATATCATTTACCAAAGAGGGATTTTCAACATCAATAGCAAGTTGAATTCCTCTTGCTAAAAATGGTTCAGAAACATTTGACAAAACTTCTTGCACCGCAAAAAGTCCATTTCTTCTTGCAAAATATGCAATTTGAATTATTTCAGAAATAATTTTTGTCGAATTATCATTGTTTTTTTGAAAAACAAGACTAATATTTTTGAACGCATTAATCAAGGTTGCGAGGTTAAAATTCAACAACGAAGCACAAAACGTACCGCCAATAACGATACAAAATGCCGCAGGTTGTATTAACAAACTTAATGAGCCACCGTCAATTTTTTGACTTATAAAAATTAAAGACACCCCAAAAAATAGTGCAAATACTGATGTAAAATTCACAAAATCCCCCTTTGCTAATATAATTTTTGCATATTTTTTATAAAAAGGCTAACTATTAAAAAAAGTAAATAAAAATAGTGTAAACTTTTTGTTACAAAAGGAACATGACCTAGCAAAATATTTTTATCACTGGCATTATAATTAAAGAGAAATAGTGTGTAAGGAACAAAAATGAAAGTTAATTTTGACATTTTCAAACCCGCAAAAGCCGTTAGTTTTAAAGGGTTTAACCACAAAAAGTCTGAAAATGGTACACAAGAATATGAATTCAACTTTCCACATGACAGCAACAAATATGACTGTTATTTGGAAGTTTTTAGCGTTAAAAAAGATAAAAATGACAACTACAATGTAGATAAAATGCTTACAAATACTGATTTAGGAGTTAAGTCAGTAAAATTAAATAATGGTGGCGTAAAAATCGACATGGGTTATGCCTACGACGATTTGGAAAACAAAGCCCCATTTGCATACAGATACAAATTAGTTGACAAGAGAGATAATTCAAAATCTTTCTATCAAGTTGATGCTGGCTCTGTAATTGATTATTCAAAAAACGGTAATTTTGATAAATTCAACCTTGTAATGCAAAACGGAACACAAGTTGCAAAAGGTGGCTCAATGACCTTGGCATTACCTGATTCATACGCAGTAGGTTGGGTTTACGATGAAAAAGGTAAACCAACATTAAACAAAAATGTTGCAGAAAAAGCAAAAAATGCTACAAAAACTTTTTCAAACAAAATGGGTGGTAATTTAGCAGGCATTGAGGCAAACGTTGATAAACTTAAAAAAGCAGGTTACTCAAGAATTGTATCAACACCTATTTTCACAGACGATAGTTTATCATCACACAGTTACTGGAATAAAAACTGTATGCAAATGTCAAATTCTATCGGAAATATTGACAATTACGCATCATTACAAAAGAAATTATTTAAAAACGGTATAAATTTTGTTTCAGACGGTGCTTTTGTAAACGAAGGTTTGGAAGGTGTTCACTTCAAACACATGTTAAAATGGGGCGAAAAATCACCTTATTACAACTGGTTTAGAGCAAGCGGTTTGCAATCAGGTCCATTGTCAATGGGTATTTTTGCAAAAAACAAAGATTATGTAGAACATAAAATTGTAAACTCACCATACAAATACGAACAAGGTCAAGACGGTCAAATCAAAACTTCAAAAAATCCTGATTATGACTCAAAAAAACCGACTTACGTTCAAATTTACGATAGCAGATTAGTTTCTGATGCAGACAAAAAAGATACAAAAAATCTTATTAAATCTTACGACAAATTAGATACAGGTAACGCTTATGATATCAATAATCATAATGACACAGTTGTTCCTTATTCTTTTGAAATTAACCCTGAAACATACAACAAAAACGTTAAAAACTTGAACGCATACAACAAAAATGCTGATAAAAAGATTATGCTTGACCAACCATTGGCTGCAAAATTCTTGACTCAGTCTGAATCTTATGTGCTTGAGGACAAATACGAAAACGGTTTTGAAACTTGGGACGCAAACACAGATATTGCAAAATTAAACTTTGTATTCTCGCATGCCGACACAAAACGTTTAGAAAATTTAGACCCACATGACAAAGAATATCAAACAGCAAAAATCAAAGCGAAAAACTTTGAAGCACAAGATTATGTAGTAAATTCAGGTAAATATTGGACAAGAAAAACAAACGATATTTTAAACGAATACGTTGCACAATCTTTGAAAAATGTAAGTTCTGACCCGAAAAAAGCAATGGCTCAAATTAGCGATTTAACAAACAAAGGCGAACTTCCAACAAACAATGATATCAACGAAAATATTGTTAAAAACGTTATCAATGGTGAATATGAATCAAAAACATCAAAAATTACTAGCGATTACAAAGAATTAACTTTGCAATCTGTAATGTCCTTGCCACTTGATTCTATTGAATTTGCAGATGATACAGTTGCAGTTTTAGGTTCATCACTTGTAACAAACAGAGCCTCAAAAGCAAATCAAATCGGCATGAGCCGTTATGAAATGTTCAAAGCAGGCAACCCACAAGTAACAGAAGAAAACAAAGATACTTATAAAAAAGCAGATACATTATTTACTAACGAATTATACACATTTACAAATGATGTAATGCAACAAGTAAATAAAAACTTAGGTGGCAAATTATTTGACGGAAACAAAGTATCGAAATTCGGCAAATACGTATTACCATTGGTAAACCAAGATATTGCTAAATTTGCTTTAGTAAAAGCGGTTGCACCTAAATCAGAAGTTAAATATAACGAAGATGGTACAGTTTCTTACAATTACGACAAAATGAAAGAAGAAACAACACTTGCTTCAATGGGAATTCTAGCAGATTCTCCTGAAGATGAAGCAAACTTGTTGGTTAAACATTTGAAATCAGGTGTAAGAAATATATCTTCTCAAGATAAAGAAAAAATCACTAATGCCGTAACAAAACGTTTGCAAGGTTTGAACGAAAACAGTTTTGCATTGGCAGAAATGATAGTTGATAGAAACAATGCAGGCTTAGATTGGCGTATTGATGCGGCAAAAGATATCGCAGATATGGACGCTTTGAGAAATGGCAACGCAAACTTTAAAGACGAATGGTCTAGCGTAGTTGATTTTTGGAGAAACTTCTCAAAAGGTGTTATCTCTGAAAACCAAAATGCGTATATGGTTGCCGAAGTTACTGATGAATTTGCTTTACACGATAATTCAGGTAAATTCTCAACTGCAAAAGATGCCGTTATGAAATTACATCAAGAAGCAGGCATGACAAGTATTGCAAACTACTCTTACTTCTTTACAGATGTTGCAAACATCTTCAACAAAGACATTACAACTGGTGTTTCAATTGACCAAAACGGTAGAGAACGTAAGATTTTTGATAAAATGGTAGGTGGCGATAATTACTTAAATTCTGCACCATTAGATTCAATTCTTTATTCATATACTTTCGTTGGAAACCACGATAAACCAAGAATGTTACACACTTTATCCTTGGATATGGAATTGTTCCACACAAATTTTGCAGATAATTACAACCACAAAAAAATCGCAACTGCCGTATTAAAAGACAAAATGTACGACCAAGTTACAGATTATGACATCAATAGCATTGATTTCAATAAAGTAAGCAACAAAGCAATTGCAATGGGCGATGCAATAAAAGGCGGATTTGGTAAAGCCTTAGGCAAAGTGTTCCCACCATCTCAAAGAAAAGATGAAGTGTTCTCTGCACTTAGCAAATCAGTTGCGGATTTAGCATCAGGAAAATTCCTAGATAAAGAATTTTCAGCAGATGCGTTTGGTACAAAACCTATCGACGTTACTATTAAATCAGTTTTAACTCAAGCAGAAAAGAAACATGGATTAAAATTGAGTAACGAAGAAAAAGGCAAATTATTTAACGCAACTTTTGAAACTATCTTGAAACCTGGCATGAGCAAATTCAAAGCAATGATGGGATTTTTGGTAAGCCTACCTGGAAACCCAACAATGTATGCAGGTGATGAATTAGGTTTGACAGGTTACGAAGAAAAAGCAAAAAATGTTTATATCCAAAACCGTAACGCACTTCATTGGGAATGGTTAAACGATAATAACAAACAATTCATAAAAGATTTCTACAACGAAATGAACGAAACTATGGCATTGAGAAATCGTCCTGAATTAAAAGCCTTAAACGATGGTGCTCCATTTACTTTAGACTTGCACCACGACGTAAACACAGGCAAACCTGTTTCTGCAATTTTAAGACAGTCTGCTGACGGTACAATGGCTATCTCATTATTTAACGCAAATAATGTAAACCTTGACAAAGAAGCAGAATACGTACCAACTCACGTTAAATTAGATAGCATTTCTTTACACACAACAAATAACGATAAAGTTGGCTTAAAAGGCGGATTAAAAGCAGGTACAACTTTCAAAAATGCCGATAACAGAGATAATTCAGTTTACAAGGTTTGCGAAGATAAAGGTAATTATTTTATCAAACGTTTCAACAATGAAGAAGATTACCAATACGTAACAAGAACTGGAAAATACAGAGAAGATAACAAAGTTGATATGTATAATAGCACTTTGATTTTGTACTCAGTACCTGAAAAACAATCTCCAAAATCAAGAATTATGTATAATCCGCAATTCAAATTTGCAACAAACCCTTATCAACAAAAACAAACAGTTGAAACAGGTTCAAAATTAGCAATATTGTCAAAATAATATAAAAAAACTCCAAAATAATTTGGAGTTTTTTATTAAATAAAATATGAACTTTTGTAACAAAATAGGTTGAAATCCTAAAGTAATCATGATTTTAGCCGATAAATAAAATGTAAGGGAAAAGAAATTTGTTATAAGGAGCATTACTTATGGGTATGTCAGCATCACAAGCAAGATTGTTATCAATCACATCAAGAATGAATGATGTTGAATTCAAATCTCAACAAATTTCTAATACTAAAATTCGTTTAGCAGACGAATCAGAACAAGTTGCTAACGATTACACAAAAGCATTAAACAAACAAAAATTCACATATACAGATTATTCAAACGGTTCTGCAGTTAAACTAGATTTGAATTCTTCAACTTTAGCAAACTGCGGTTTGAGATTAATTCCAAGAAACGAAGAACCAAAATACAGAAT
>SAMEA104315436__coassemble_1761_pt1 | contig 11285 bp, 12 predicted proteins | sample SAMEA104315436__metabat2_low_PE_046 | metagenome-assembled genome bin SAMEA104315436 (sample SAMEA104315436) | gut metagenome | biome: Monkey gut; feature: monkey-associated habitat; material: faeces | place: China | collected 2013
CAATTAATTTGAAGAAGGTTTCTCATGCGTACCTATTCACAGGTCCAAGAGGTACTGGTAAAACTTCAACTGCGAGAATTCTTGCAAAGTCCTTGAATTGCGTAAATGGACCTACTGTTACACCTTGTGGCAAATGTGCAAGTTGTCTTGATATTTTGAATTCAACTCCGATAGACGTAATCGAAATCGATGCTGCAAGTAATCGTTCGGTTAATGATGCTCAAAATATTTTGGAAAAAATTCAATACGCACCTGTAAATGGAAAATACAAGATTTATATCATCGACGAAGTTCACATGCTGACTGTAACTGCGTTCAATGCTCTTTTGAAAACTTTGGAAGAACCACCTGAAAATGTAGTGTTTATTCTTGCGACAACAGAAGTTCACAAGGTTTTGGATACTATCAAGAGCCGTTGCCAAAGGTTTGATTTCAGACGTATTACAACCGAAGATATCGCAAAACATTTGAAACACATTGCTGAATTAGAAAAGATTAACATTGAAGATGATGCGATTATGACGATTGCTAAAAATTCTGCAGGTGGAATGCGTGATAGTTTAGCATTATTAGACCAATTGAGCGTTTTGGATACAGAAAAAGCGATTACAACCGAAGATATTAATGCGTTGTTGGGTCGTTTGTCGTTTGATGTTTTAAATTCTTTGTCTGACTGCATTATAAACTCAAAACCGAATGATGCAATTGAGATTTTGGAACAAATTTATAATTCAGGAAACGAACCATCTCAAATTCTTTTGAATTTATTGGATTATTTTAAAAATTTATTAATCGTAAAAAATTGCAAATCAAGCGTAGTTATGGATTTGACCCAAACAACAGAGTCGCAATTAGAGGTTCTAAAAAATCAAGCAAATTCGCTTGAAACTCATCAAATAACATTTTTAATTGAGCGAACTTCTTATTATATAAATATGTTGAAAACAACGACAAATCAGCACACTTGGCTTGAAGTTGCGATGATAGATTTGGCAAATTTGACAGAAAATACAAAACTTGTTGATTTGCAAAATAGATTATTAAAATTGGAAAGTGGTGAAAGTTCACCAGTATCTGTTTCAAGTTACAAAACACCGCCATTACCAGTTCACAAACCATCAATGAAACCTGCTGGAGTTGTTTCACCTCAAGCAATGCCACCGATTTCAAAGATATCAGAAAATATTAATCAAGTTGCAAAAACAGAAGTTGCGGAAGAAAAAACTTCTGCAAAACCTGTTGAAAATACTGTTCAAACTTCTCAAACTCAACAAGTTCAACAAACTCAACCTGTTCAAGAGGCTAGTTCTCAATTTCAACAAAACGAACAACCACAAGTTGAACCTCAAAATCAAGCACAAGAGGACGATTTTTCTCCTGTTCCAATGAGTTCAACTCAGGTGCAAACAAACGATTTGGCTGATTTGTGGAGAAGTTTATTAGAAAATATCTCAAGTGTTGCGACAAGACAATTGTTATTGCAACTTGCAAAACCTGTTGAAATAACACCTGAAAGTGTTGTTATCACTATGAAAGCGGAAAGTTTTATCAAACAATTGAACGAATCTTCAAAGCGTCAAACCTTGGTAGATGCGGTTGACACTTTGTTTGGACAAAAGAATTCAAATGTCATAATCCGTTTGCCACAAGCCTCTGATGCTGAGGTGAATTTCAATGCTTCAAGTGTGAAACTTCAAGAAAAAAAGTCTGAAACACCTGTAAAGCCTCAACAAAAACCTGAAAATGTTGCGACTCCTCAACCTACGCAACAGGCTCAACCTGTTCAAGAAAAACAAGAAGAAAAAATGGTTGAAGTTACAAAAGATGTTTTTAAACCAACAGATAACCCTGAAATGGTTGAAGTTGTTGAAGTTACAGAGGTTAAACCTGCATCAAAAATGGACGTTTTGTCTGACCAAGCAAGAATGGTTAAAGATTTATTCGACGGAAAAGTTGTCGAATAGTAAACGTTTGTAAAGAGTTTTTAAAAGCATGTTATCATTTTGGAAATATAGGGTAAGTATATAATATATATCTTTTTACTTACATACCCTACCTTTATTCTATGTTACGTTTTGCCGATTTTCGGCACTTTTTCTAAAACAATCCTTTAATGGTTTTTATATAATAAAAAAATAAAATAGATTTGATACGCTTTATGCGTAAAAAAGCATCAGATAGGCTCTTTAAAATTCTTGTGTACCGATTAAGTTTATCTGGTGTTTTTTTATGAATTTATAAAGAAACTTTTACTACCGCTTTTTTGACCGCAGTTGGTTTATCTATGCTGATTTGAGGCATGTGAACGTCGTAAGGGTAAAGAATTATATAATCATTTTCTCTCATCGTAATAAATTGTTGAGATGAATTTGTTGTCAAAAATTCGACATCTTTTTCTTCGTTGTAGGCTTCTGTTGTTGTAAAATCTTGAATTTCGCCCACTCCGATTTTTTCAGAGCCTTTTATTAAAACTTGAATATCAATATATTTTCTGTGTGCTTCCCATTTGCCGTCTGTTTCAGGCTTTGAAGTGTATTCTTGAATATTTATAAAAACATCTTCGCCAAGAATTTCATATTGGCCATTTTCCATGGCTTTCAAATCGTGTGTTTCAAGGAATTCTAGTCCAAGTTTGATTTTTTCTGACAAATTGTAGTAATTTTTAGTATATTTTAATGAGTTTTTTATCATAGTTTTAGTATAACATAAAGATTATGGACGAAAAAAAGTTTTATACATATTTGCTTTTGACTGAAAATGATACGTACTATTGCGGTTATACTGACGACATAAAACGCAGGTATAAAAAGCATTTTGAGGGTAGTGGTGCAAAATATACAAAAGCGAACAAGCCCAAAAGTATTGCGTTTCTTGAAACTTTTGAAACAAAATCAGAAGCGATGAAAGAAGAATGTCGCATCAAAAAGTTATCGAGAAAAGCGAAAGAAGAACTTGTTAAAACTTTTTCGAAAGTTTTTCCAGATTTGTATAAACTTGCACGAGAAGTTGAGTTATTCGTGTAAACCGTCAATTCCAGTGAGTTTTCCGCCTTTTGTTGTGAAAGGTAGATTTCTTTGGATTTTTTGTGAACGAGTGAAATCAGAGGTATCTTCTTTTTTTAGTTCCCTGTAACCTTTTTTGATTTCTTTAACTTCTTCTTTATATTCTTGTTTTAACTGTTTTTTCTTTTCTTTTTCAATTTTTTTCTTGTCTTTTGCCTCTTGTTTTTCGTATTTTTCCGCAAGTTCAGCCTCTGCCTCAACACTTGCAGGGTCTTCTACTCCGTCTTGAACGATTTTTAGCCCAATTGTGTGAACTAAAACGTTTTCATCTGTCAAGGATTCCATGCGAACTTGTCGACCTTGCGTGTCGATACTCCACGTACCAAGGCTTCTAGGTGGATTTCCTGTGTAAGCATAAGCCGATACAACGACTCTGTTTCCGTCACGAGTGTCAAAACCTAAAGGATAAATATCCCAGCGAACGTCTTTCAAATCAAGGTTTTTGGTTGTTCGCCAGTAGTAGCGAATTGCTTCTCTGATTTCGGGAATTTCTCGAGCCTGTTTTGTCGTAAAATCGTATACCCAAAGATTTGTTTTCCAAATCCCGTCTTCTGCACTACCGATTTTTTCTTTTGCCAAAACTTTTGTTACGTCAGGCGAAAAGTCAACAGGTGTAAAAGTTTTGAACACACCCCATTCTATAACTCGTCTATCAGTTGAAAAAATTGGCACAGGTTCTCTTGCGGCATAATTCGCTTTTATAACCTTTTCAACGTCAGGCATTCCATCTCGAAGTGGAATTACGTAGACATCACCATCGGTTGCGTGTTTTTTTGCGTAATAAGTAACCACTGGAACTACCATAAATGTTGCGTTTGGGGCGATTAAGCCGTCTAAAACTTCTTGTCTATCGTGTCTTGCCTTTCTGTCGATTTTTAATTCAACGTGACCTGCAGGAACATTGTAGCGAACAAGTTTGTATTTAGGTTGAGGAACGTATTTCATTTTGCTATCCTCAACTTTTTTTATGTAATCCCCTGTTCCTTGCGATTTGTCTTTCGCCATGGATTTTTTTTCGTATTCTTCGACAGTCATATAGCCTGATTCAGGCATTAATTTCTTTTGGTATCGGTCTTTTGCCTCTTGCTCTTTAACCTTGCTACGATAATCCCACTCATCAGAAAGTGGTGTTGCATAACAAAGGTTTGCAACAAAAAGTTGTAGCAAAATTAAGTATAGAGCCGTTTTGCGTAACATTTTAAACAAGTCCTTCAACAAGTGCTTTTCTTGTTGCTTGGGAACGAGAGGCAACGCAAAGTTTTTGCAAAATATTATGAACGTGTGCTTTTGCTGTTGATTTAGTAATTACACGTCTTTCAGCGATTTCAGGGTTTGAAAGTCCCTCAACAAGCAAGGAAAGAATATCCATTTCTGTTGTTGTTAAGCCATAAACATTTTTGCCCTCTTGGTAATTGATTTCACCATTAGAAGTTGTGTTTTGTGCTTGTTTGTTTGAATGTTGAATATTTGAAAGCACAATTCTTGCGATTTGTGGGTCTAACCAACCTGTACCCTCTGAAACAGATTTAATCGCACGTTCAGTTTGTTCTGCGTTCGCACCTTTCATTATATAACCGTTTGCACCTGCTTCAAATGCTGCAAGTACGTCGTCCTCGCTATCTCGAGAGGTGAACATTAAAATCTTTATTTCAGGGTTAGTTTCTTTAATTCTTTTTGTTGCTTCAATTCCGTCTATTTCAGGCAAGCCGATATCCATTAAAACTACGTCAGGCAAAAGTTTTTGGGCTTTTGTTACACCCTCAAGTCCGTTTTCTGCCTCACCAATTAGGTCGATATCACCAATTTTTTCCAAAACTAGCGAAAGTCCCATTCTTACCATAAGGTGATCTTCAACTATAAGCACTTTTACGTTAGACATTATACTGTAAGCCTTTCTTTTTCTGGTGTTCTAACTACGTCTGTTAGTATGAATGAAAATTCGCTACCTTTATTAATTTTGCTTTCTAACCAAATTTTTCCGCCATGAGCCTCAACAATTTGTCTTGATAGGTATAAGCCCAAACCTGTTCCTGTTGAACGTTTTCTGCTTGTACCTTGTGAAAATCTCTTGAATAAGTGCGGTATATCTTCTTTTGGAATTCCGTTTCCTGTGTCAGAAACAGAGAATAAGAAATCTCCGCCTTGTTCTTTTACTAAAACTTCAATTTTTCCGTTTGGATTTGTGTAATTTACTGCGTTTCCGCATAAATTAGCGATAACTCTGCCAAGTTCTTGTCTATCGGCATTTATCAACAAATCCTCAGGTGCTTCAAAATTAACTTTAAACTCAATATTTTTCTTGTCTGCAAGAGGTTTTAACTCGTTATAACGTTGCATGATAAGTTCTTTTACGTTGAAGTTTGTTTTTACAAGTTCAACTTTTCCTGCATCAAATTTGTAAACTGTAAGCAAACTGTTTACAAGTCCAAGAAGTCCTTCGTTATTGGTTTTCATTGTAGACAAAAGCATGTGCTGACGTTCGTTCAAGTCGCCAACAGTTCCGTCTAAAAAGAAATCAAGAGTTTGAATTGCCGCTGTTAGAGGGGTTCTCATATCGTGTGTAAGTGTTGCGATAAAGTCATCTCTAAGTCTATCGGTTTCTTTTTGAACACTAACGTCACGAATTACACCAACAAATTTTTGTTGAGGTGAATTGTCGTCCTCTGTTGCAATTAGTGCAAAACTTACTTCAACAGGGATTTGTTTTTCGCTAATAGTATTGATTATGCTACAATCTCTCAAAACTGCTTCGCCGTTTTCAACGCATTCTTCAAGAATTTCTTTTATATCTCCACCAAGAAGAAAGTCCGACAAGTTTGCTGAAAGTAAGTGAGATTCACTCAAGCCTGAAAGGTTTTCAGTTGCAGGGTTTACTTGCTCTAGTTTACCGTTTTTGTCTGTAATAATTATGCCATCAGCACAATACGTTACAATCCCCTTTAGTTTTGAGTGTGCTTGAATTAAATCCGCAGTCTTTTCAGCAACAAGTTCTTCAAGATTATGCGAATATTTTTCAAGTTCTTTTTTAGCGATTTCTAGTTCGTCGATTTTTTCGTGTAATTTGTCTAGCAAATTACTTCTTTCAATACCATTTTGAATTGTGATAATTAAATCGTCATTGTCCCATGGTTTTTCAATGTACTTATACAATCCGATTTCGTTGATTGCTCGAATTGCATTTTCTTTGTCTGCGTAGCCTGTAAGCAAGATTTTACTTACATCGGGGTAAAGTTTTTTCGCTTCTGACAAAAATTCCAAGCCGTTCATTTCAGGCATTATAAAATCTGAAATGATTATATCAGGCTTGTTTTGTTTCAAAAATTCAATCGCCTCAGTTGGGTTATTAAACGCCACGCAATTAGTGAACCCTTCTAATTTCAAAAGAGTTTTAAATGCTGACGTTACCATTTGTTCGTCATCTACGACAACTATCATTCCGCTTTTCATAGCAATATAATACAGTATTTTTTATCCCATGACAATTTCTTTACAAAGATTAAAATATTTGCCATGTTTTGAATTTTGTGAACCGCTAAAAGCATGTCGTAATCGACTTTTTGGCATGTTTACAATTTGTTTATTCTTGTTAAAGGCCAAATAATTGTTGTTGCTCTGCCGATAATTCTTTCTTTTGGTAAAAATCCCCAATAACGGCTATCTTTTGAGTTTCCTCTATTGTCGCCCATCATAAAATACTCGCCTTCTGGCACTATCATTGGACCGCAGTGCATTTCGTAAGTGCAGTCGTTATAATCATATTTGCTTTTTATATAAGGTTCTTCAAGAGGTTTGTCGTTAATATAAACGGTAAAAGCACCGTCATCTTTAGATTTTTTTATTTCCAGTTTATCCCCTGGCATTCCGACAATACGTTTGATAAAGGCTATATCGTTACAGAAAAAGCCTGTTAAACGTTTGAAAACCTTTATTGGTGTTGCTTCCAGTTTTACCATTGGTGGATAAAATACTATTACATCACCTCGTTGTGGCTCTCTGTAAAATCTTGAAACTCTTTCTACAACAATTCTATCACCCTCAATAAGTGTTGGGTGCATTGAGGCTGATGGAATCCATCTGATTTCGCCTAAAAAGAATTTTATTATAATTACCATTATTGTTACAAAAATGGCAGTTTCAATTGTTTCTTTTAGTGCAGGTTTTATTTTCTTTTCGTAAAATTCTTTATCTATTTGCATAATTTAGTAAGTCTATTAATTTTATAATTGCTTCTTTGTATTCGTTTTCTGGTGCTTTGTTCAAGCATTTTTTAACACGACTGAAATAATTATCTAACAATTCAATAGTTTTTTCAATACCGTATTCGATATTGTCTGTACCTTTTGCGAAAATTACAGGTGCGGTGTAAATTCCGTTTTCGATATCGTTTTTGCTTGGTTTGTCAGAATTTGTTTCTGTTAAATTTAATAAATCATCTCGAATTTGAAATGCAATTCCAAATCTTTTTGCAAAATCCTTTGCAGAATTGATATCTAGCCCTGCAACTTCTGCCGAACTTGTTAGCGATGCCATAAATAGTTCAGCAGTTTTGTATTTGCATTTTTCGATGTATTCGTCAAAATCTGTAATTTTAAATCTGTTGAAATATTGGTTGATTTCGCCTAGGCACATTCTTTTTATCGCTATGTTGAAAAAGTTTAGGCAATTAAAAGATTTTATTGCCAACAATTTTTGTATTGCAACAGAAAGCAAGAAATCTCCTGTAACGACCGCAAGACTGTTGTCAAAATTTTCGTTTAAAGTCGCTTGATTTCTTCTTTTTGGCGATTTGTCTATCACGTCATCGTGAATTAAAGTTGCGTTGTGGATTAATTCAACGGCAGACTGAATATCAATATGTTGAGAAGTTATTTCAACTCCATACATTTTTAAATAAAGTAGTGCAAGCACAGGTCTGATACGTTTTGATGGTGCTTTTATGATATTTAAAATGTTTTCTTGCAAGTCGTCTGAACCGCAATAAAAATCGGTTAAATTGTTTTCAATTTTGTATAAATCTTCTTTTACAAGACTTGTTATTTCTTTGTATTTTTCTTCAAATGTCATTACATATTATCCCATAAGTGCAGTAAATCAACGATTGTGATGTAAGGGTTAATTTCCTTCATACACGTAATATAATTTTCGTTCACTTTTTCTTTGAACAATTTTTCTAGTAAATCCTTGTTGTAATCGAATAAAATTGAACCATGTTGAAGAATATAACCGTCTTTTCTGAATTGTGCTGAGCCGATTAATTTTTTGCCCTTGTAACACAAATCCGCCCCAGTTGCTATCATCATGCAGTAATTAGCATCTGTGTTTGTGTGGTGTTTTCTTGAAATTTCAAGTTCAATATCAATTTTTTTGAACATATCGATAAAAATTTGTGAAATTTCTCTGTATGAACCCATTACACTGTCGCCATCTTTAAGCGATGATGCAGGGCAAATATAACTATAAGTTAATTCTTTGTCGTGTAACAAGGCTCTACCGCCTGTGATACGCTTAACTAAGTCTATTCCATTCTTTTTTAAAAAGGCTTTGTCTACAAAGTCAGGTTTTTGATTTCTTCCTAAAGATACGCATTTTGGACTCCAGCCGTATAGTCTAAAAATAGGCTCTTTTGACTGACAACGAATTGCTTCTTCAAGCAAATCCTTGTCTATCTGCATATTTTTGTTGCCTGTATTTACTTCAAATGGTATAAACTTCATATTTCTATTATAACTCATAAATCTAAAATGACTTTAAAAAGAATTTTAAAATCATATAATGGTAGGAATGCAACAAAGCCGACACGGTTTTTATCCGTGTCGGCTTTGTGTTTTATTTAATTATTAAAATGCACGTTTTTCAGGGTGTGGCGGAAGTTGTTTTGGGAAGCCTTCACCTTTTTTGAATTTTTCTTTGTGTTCTGCTTTGATTTTTTCTAACTCTGCTTTTTGTTCTTTTGTTAGCATTGCTTCGAAAGATTTTCTGTTTTGTTCCATAATTTTGTGTCTTTTTTCCTTTAATACTTTAATTTCTTTGTTTAATTTGATTAATTCAGGGTCTGTTTGTTCATATTTTTTGAAAATTTCACGTTTTGCGTGTTCTTTTTCGTGAATTTGTTTCATTATCGGATCAAGTTTTGCTCTATCTGCCTCACGATTTTTTTTGATTTGTGCTTTTTGTTTGTCTGTTAGTTTTAGACGTTGTTCAAACATTTCAGGTCCACCACGACGAAAATCTTTTGGTGGCATTTTTTTACAACTTTCGCAATTTGGTTTTGGCTTTTGTGGTTGAGTTGTTTTTGCTTCACCTGCAAATGCTGTAGTTGTTGTTAGTGCAATTATGCTTGCTATAATTAGAGTTTTTTTAATCATAAATGTTTCCTTTCTTACATCAAATCTTTTAGTTCTTCTGCAAGTTGTTGTTTTGCAGTGAATAACCTAGATTTTACTGTTCCTATCGGACAATTTAGAATTTTTGCAATGTATTCGTAATTAAGCCCATCGATTTCGTGCATCATTATCACTTCTTTTAGTTTTGGTTTAAGTGAATTAATTGCTTTTACTATTCTTTTTTGTCTGTCCTTTCTGATAAGTGCTGATTCCGGAGTGTCAGCATTATCCTTTATTGAGTTTACAATTTCTTCGTCTTGTTCTGTATTATTTTGTAATTTTTTCGCTGAAGATTTTACGTAATCCTTTGAAAAATTTTTGGCAATTGTGCCTATCCAACTTGAAAATTTGCCTTGCTCTTTATAAGTTTCGGTTTTTTCAAGGACTCTAATGTAGACATTTTGTTCAATGTCCTCATTTTCTTCGTTTGTTATTAATCTAATAATGCGTTTAACATTATTTTGATTGTTTTTAATTATGTCTTTTATATTCATTAATTTAAGTCGATTAATCCATAACTATCAACAGGCATACCGTATTCGTTGGTGTTGCTTGTTGTTGTACTGTAACTTGCGGTTGTGTTGAAATGTTCATCAAATTGTGTAAAATAGCCGATTACAAGCCCTGCAAACATTCCTAAACATAGAACGCAAGCGACTTTTAGTCTTGTAAAACTCTTTCTCTTTTGGTTGATGTAATAAGGTTTTACTTCTTGAATTAAATCTGAAACTTTGTCCATTTTTTCTTTTTCTGCTTTGGAAATTTCAAATTGTGTTAAATCACCAATAACTGTTTCTCCAAGTTCATGAACGGCTAGCATAAATATTACTTTCATAATATCTACATCATATTGGTATTCTGATTTCATAGCAATCGCAAGCATTTGAACTCCAAATATATGCTCTGCAACACTTTCAATTCTTTCTCTTTGAACATTCCAATTTTTCCAACCAGTTCTTATAACATCTTTCAGTTTATTACATAAAACATAATAATTAACTACATTTCGCTCTTTAGACATAAAATCCCCTCGTTTCGGTAGATTAATATTATTTTCTTCTAAGTTAGTCAATACAACTGTAATATTTTGTAATAATTCTAATAAGCTATTTATTTTATTATTTTTTTTTGATATAATTTTATTGACATTATTCAATCACTTTTATGTTTATATGTTATTAGCTTCGTTCATAATATTTAAAGAAGGGATTGATATTATGAACGACAATTATATTTATGTATTACTTCGTATTAATAAAAAAAATGGAGGAGTAGAAATGATAAAAAGTGAAAAAAAATTAATGAAAGAAATTAATAAAGTTTATAAAGATCTAAAAATTGAAAAAAAAGTAATCAATGTAGATAAAAGTAACATTAACTTTTCAAAAAAAATAGGTATTTATGATAACAACAAAAAAAGTTATTTAGATAATAAAACTAGTGTCAGGGCGAGGTATGGTTATTATGGCGGATTGGAATAAAATTTTAAAAGAAATACAAGATGAGGAGTTTCAATCTCCTATTGATACTGTTCGAAAGAAATATATAAAAAATCTTTCTGATTTAACTCAAAGAAATACAATATGTTATTATTCCGGATTTTTAAATTGTGCCGATCATCCAGATACTGCTATTAATGATAGAGATTTAAATGGGTTTATGACTGTTATTCATGAAATGGATAAATCTAAAGGTCTAGATTTAATCATTCATTCTCCTGGTGGTGAAGTTGCTGCAACTGAAGCAATAGGAAATTATTTAAGAAAAATTTTTGGAAACAACATTCGTGTTTTTGTTCCTCAAATTGCAATGTCTGGTGGCACTATGCTTTCTTGTATTG
>SAMEA104315436__coassemble_1779_pt1 | contig 11164 bp, 7 predicted proteins | sample SAMEA104315436__metabat2_low_PE_046 | metagenome-assembled genome bin SAMEA104315436 (sample SAMEA104315436) | gut metagenome | biome: Monkey gut; feature: monkey-associated habitat; material: faeces | place: China | collected 2013
TGATTCATTAGCAATCGCTATCGGTACATCACACGGTGCTTACAAATTCAAAGGTGAAGCAAAATTAGACTTCGACAGATTAAAAGAAATCAAAGACGCATTGGCTGAAGCAGGTTACCCTGATTACCCAATCGTTCTTCACGGTTCTTCATCTGTACCAAAAGAATTCGTAGAAAAATGTAATAAATTCGGTGGTAACTTACCTGATGCACAAGGTGTTCCAGAAGATATGTTAAACTATGCTTCTAAACACGGCGTTGCTAAAATTAACATCGATACAGACTTACGTTTGGCTATGACTTCAACTATCAGAGAATTCTTCATCGAACACCCTGAAAAATTCGACCCTCGTGAATACATGGGACCTGGTAGAACAGCCGTTAAAGAAATGGTTATGCACAAAATGAGAGATGTATTAGGAACAGCAGGTCACGCTGACGACTAATCCATTCTTTAGATAAAAAGCGTAAAAAAGAGGTAGTTTTAACAAACTGCCTCTTTTATTTTGTCGTTAGATTTAACATTTATATTAAAATAATATCAAGATGGCTGAAATTTACTTATTTTTATAATATAATTATATTTATAAGATTAGTGAGGAATAGAATTTTGAAAAAATCAGGTTTAACTACTTTTATATTTGGTGCATTAGTATTTGGTGTTTTGTTTGGTTGGTTATGCCCCGCATTAGCCGTAAAAACAGCACCTCTAGCAAAAATCTTCTTAAATATGATTAAAATGATTATTGCACCTTTGTTATTCTCAACACTTGTTGTTGGTATCGCAGGACATGGTGACGTAAAAAGCCTTGGTAAAATCGGTTTAAAAACTATCATTTACTTTGAAATCGTTTCAACTATCGCTTTGGTTATCGGTTTGGCAATGGGTAACATCGTTCAACCTGGGGAAGGCTTTGGAACAGTAGTTGCAAATGCTCACGATATGCAAGCAGCACAACATTTGGCAACAATTAACCCTAACAATTCTGTTAGCGATATGATTATCGGAATGTTCCCAACTTCTGTCGTTAAGGCTATGGCTGACGGAAACTTGCTTCAAATCGTAATCTTCTCAATTTTCTTCTCAATCGCAATTTGTGCAGTTGGTAAAGCAGGAAAACCTGTTTTAGATGTGTTAAATTCAACTGCAAAAATAATGTTTAAATTTACTGAATACGTTATGTATTTCGCACCAATAGGTATTTTTGGGGCAGTTTCTTCTGCAATTGGTGCAAACGGTATCGGAATTTTAAAAAATTACGCAAAAGTAATTTTCTGTTTATATACTGCAATTGCAATTTTCATTTGCGTTGTTTTATACAGTATCTGCAAATTTGTAAGAATTCCATTCTGGTCATTTATGAATGCTTTAAAAGACCAAATCTTATTGGCATTCACAACAACAAGTTCAGAAGCAGCGTTACCAAAATCAATGGAAATTTTGGAAAAATTTGGTGTTCCTAGAAATATCGTTTCTTTCGTAATGCCAACAGGTTACACTTTCAACCTTGACGGTTCAACACTGGGTGTTGCAATGGCTGTTCTTTTCTCAACACAACTTGTAGGAATTCATTTGAACCTAGAACAACAACTTGTTATTATGCTTGCCTTAATGTTTGCAAGTAAAGGTATTGCAGGTGTTCCAAGGGTATCATTAATTGTACTTGCAGGAACTTTGACAACATTTAATTACCCAATTATTGGGGTTGCAATTTTACTTGGTATTGACCACATACTTGATATGGGCAGAACAACTACAAACCTTATCGGTAACTGCGTTGCAACAGTTGTAATTGCTCGTTGGGAAGGTCAATTTGATGATGAAAAAATGCACAGATATCTTTCTAAAGGTAAACGTAGAAAACAACTTTTAGCATATTTCGCATCAAAAAAAGCAGAAAAAGACGAAAAAGAATTAATTGCTAATAAATAAACACACACATAAAGGAAATAAAAATGACTGAAAACGAAAAGAAAGAGTTCAAAGATACTCTTAATTTACCAAAAACTACGTTAGAAATGCGTGCAAACGCAACAAAAAAAGAACCTGAAACTCAAAAGTTTTGGGAAGAACATCAAATGTATAAAAAAATGACAGAAAACAGAGATAAAACTAATGCTTTTATCTTACACGATGGTCCACCATATTTGAGTTCTGAAAAAATCCACGTAGGTACTGCATTAAACAAAATTTTAAAAGATATTCTTATTAAATACAAATCTCAAAGAGGTTACTATGCACCTTATGTTCCAGGGTATGACGGACATGGCTTACCTATCGAAAACAAGGTTGTAAAAAACATTGAAGGCGGAAGAAACGCAGTTACTCCTGCCGAATTAAGACAAAAATGTCGTGAATACGCACATAACAGTTTAAAGGGTCAAGAATCAGAATTCAAAAGGCTTGGCGTTTTAGGTAACTGGGAACACCCATATTTAACAATTGACGGCGAATACGAAGCAGAACAAGTTAGAGTATTTGGCGAAATGTATAAAAAAGGTTATATTGAAAAAGGTTTGAAACCTGTTTATTGGTGTGCATCTTGCGAAACAGCACTTGCAGAAGCAGAAGTTGAATACGCAGATCATACATCAACTTCAATTTACGTAAGATTTAAGTTTGATGATGAAAGCACAAAAACTTTAAAAGAAAAATTTGATTTCTTAAATTCTGATAAAAATATTTATTCAGTAATTTGGACAACAACTCCTTGGACAATTCCTTCAAACTTGGCTATTAGTGTTCACCCAAGATTTGAATATACATTCTTTGAATATAACAACGATATTTATTATGCAGCAACAGGCTTGTTGGCAAACTTCTTAAAAGACGTTGACTGGAAAGAAGAAGATATCAAGGTTTTAGGAATTTGCAAAGGTCAAGATCTAGAAAACCTAACACCTGTTCACCCATTGTATGACAGAAAATCACCAATTCTTTGTGGCGAACACGTTACATTAGATGCAGGTACAGGTTCTGTTCACACAGCCCCTGGACATGGTTTAGAGGACTACGAAGTTTGTTGCAAATACAAAATCGGTGTTTATTCTCCACTTGATTCAAAAGGTGTTTGGACAGAAGAAGCAGGCGATTTAGCAGGAATTCCATACTACAAAGGAAATTCAATTGTTATTGATAAATTAAAAGACTGTGGTGCATTACTTGCATCTGCTGATATTCAACACAGTTACCCACATTGTTGGAGATGTAAAAAACCTGTAATTTACAGAGCAACTCCTCAATGGTTCGTAAAAGTTGACAAATTCAGAGATAAAGCCTTGGAAGAAATTAAAAAAGTAAAATTCATTCAGGTGAAGCAAGAATTTCAAACATGGTTGAAGGTCGTACAGACTGGTGTATTTCACGTCAACGTGCTTGGGGTGTTCCAATTCCTGTATTCTATTGCGAAGATTGTGGCGAAGTTATCGTTACAGACGAAACAATTGAACACGTTGCAAAAATGTTTGAAAAAGAAAGTTCAGATGCTTGGGTTAAATACTCAGAAAAAGAACTTTTACCTGACGGATTTGTTTGTCCTAAATGTGGAAAAACTCACTTCCGCAAAGAAAAAGATATTATGGACGTTTGGTTTGATTCAGGTGTATCTTGGAGAGCAGTTGTTGAAAAACGTGCCGATGAATTAAATCACACACCAGTAGATATGTATTTAGAAGGTTCTGACCAACACAGAGGTTGGTTCCAATCTTCATTATTAACATCAGTTGCAACTCAAGGCAAAGCACCTTACAAACAAGTATTGACACATGGTTTTGTATTTGGTGAGGACGGTAGAAAAATGTCTAAGTCTTTGGGCAACTACATTAGACCTGATGATATCATCAAAAACTACGGTGCTGATATCCTTAGACTTTGGGCTGCTTCAGTTGATTACAGAAACGATATCAAAATCGGTGATAACATCGTTAAACAACTTGCTGAAATCTTTAAGAAAACAAGAAATACTGCTCGTTTCTTAATGGGTAACTTGTTTGACTTTGATCCTGAAAAAGATTACGTAGAATACAAAGACCTTAAAGACCTTGATAAATTTGCATTACACAAATTATATCAATTAATCGAAAACGTAACAGAAGCGTTTGAAGGTTATGAATTCTACAAATATTTCCAATGCTTGCAAAACTTTGCAGCGGTAGATTTGAGTTCATTCTACTTAGATATTGTAAAAGATAGATTATACACATCAGGCAAAAAATCACTTTCACGTCGTGCTTGCCAAACAGTATTGTATGAAATTTTACAAGCATTAGTAAGAATTATCATGCCAGTAATGCCACACCAAGCAGAAGATATTTGGCAAAATGTTCCTGAAAACCAAAAAGGCGGACTTGAAAGTATCTTGCTTTCTTCTTGGCCTGAAATGAAAGAAGAATGGAACAACCCCGAACGTGAACAAGAATTTGCAAAAATCTTGAAAACTCGTGTTATCGTAACAAAAGCGATTGAACCATTAAGAGCAGACAAAAAAGTTGGTAGTTCTTTAGAAGTTGCAGTTTACGTAAAAGATGACGAAAATAAAGACTTGCTAAAATCTTGCGAAAACGAACTTTGCAACATTTTCATCACATCTCAAGCAGTTGTTGCTGATGAAAAACCTGCAGATGTATTGAACGAATACACAGAAGACGGTTGCACAGTTTGGGTTACAAAAGCATATGGTGAAAAATGTTGCCGTTGTTGGAAATATAGAGATCTAAATGCTGATGGCATTTGTCCTGACTGCGAAGAAGCAATTAAATAACAACAATTAATAATTAAAAAAAGCAAAAAAGTGAGTGGAAAATCTGCTCACTTTTTGTTTTTTTGAAACTATTCACAACAAGCAATTGAGAAATTTAAAAAAATATGTTATAATATTATTGTTGTCAACGAGGAGAGATTTATATGCCAGACATTCCAAAATGGTTAATTGTTTTGATTGCTATTATTGTTGGTTGGTGGGTGATTGCCCAAACAGTTGATTTTGTCGGTAAAGTAAACACAACCGTAAACAAAGCAAATTCAAGCATGAACCAAACACAACAAAGTGTTTCATCTATCGGAAAATATGAATAAAAAGTTTTAAAATTTTATTCATAAACCCGCAAGCCGAAAGACTTGTCTTTTTGCGTGCAAAATAATTATTCTTCTATATACATTTTGGGATTTGAAAGAATTTTTTCAAGGTTTAAAACATATTTAACCTCATTATTTTCGATAATTTCAGAGTCGATAAACATATTTTGCGTGTTTATGTCTTTTTTATTGATTTGTTCTTCTGAAACATTCAAAATATCGTTTATTTCATCAACTAAAAATCCCATTTTTAAGTCATCTGCATCGATAATTAAAACTTTTGATTTTTCAGGATAATCAGTTTTTGAAAAATCTAAAAACTTTTTCAAATTGATTATCGTAATAAAATCGCCCTTTAAAGTCATTAATCCAACAACATAATCAGGAGAACAAGGGATTTGAATTATATTTTCAGCCTTTGCAACCTCTTTTATGTATTTCAAATTTATGCAATAAGTCGTTTTATTCAAACAAAAAGACAAAAATTTGTTATCAGAAAAAACATTATTCGTAATTGCATAATCAAATCGTTGAGAAAGAGTTGTCGCACGATTTTGAAGCACCTCTAAAGAATTTTTGTCAGTTGGAAACAACGCACAAACATCAACCTCTTTTTCAGGATACCCATTTTTTATAATATTTTCTAACGCAAAAGTATTGATTATTGAAATATTTCTGCCCTCAAGGCTATAAGCGGTTTCAATAATTTGATTTTCTGAAACAAAAGGCAAATGTTCAATTTTTCGAGCCTCAAAATCCGCAATATCTACTATTTCATCGACAATTAAACCAAACAGAATTTCGTCGGTTTTTACGATAATTAATTTGTTTGAAATCGAATAATTTTCAGGTTCTATACCTAAATAAAATCTTATATCAAGCACGTTTACAACGATATTATTGAACTTCAAAACTCCGACAAAATTTGCAGGCAATTTCTGAGGATATTCCAATTTCGGCAAATCCATAACCTCTAAAATACTTGCCAAGGGCAACGAATAGAAATTCTTACCGACTCTAAAATAAATATGTTTTTGAACCTCTTGATTAAAATTATTGGTCGCTACTAAACTGTTCATTATAAGTTACTACCTTGTTTCTACCAGTGTTTTTTGCGTTGTAAAGGGCTAAATCAGCGGTTTTAACGATTTCTTGTGGGCTATCAAAAGAATCTTTCATTGTTGAAACACCGACACTCACTGTCAAATTTATTTTTGTACTCTCGCAAACAAATTCATGGTTTGCAATTTTTTCTCTTAATCTGTCCGCAGGAATTGAAGCATTTTCAAGCGGAGTTTCAGGCATTATAACAACCAATTCTTCGCCACCATAACGATATAACATATCGGTTTTTCTAAAAGACTCTTTCAACAATTTTGAAACTTCTCTCAAAACAAAATCGCCAAATTGATGACCATAAGTATCGTTTACCTTTTTGAAAAAGTCGATATCCAATATCGCCAAACTCAAAATGTTTTTGTAACGTTTTGCACGATGAAATTCACGTTCCAAATTGTGTTCAAAATATCTACGGTTGTATAACCTTGTAAGTTCATCAGTTATAGACAACAATTCAACTTCCGAATACAAAGTTTTCATTTTCAACAATGCTAAAAACTCTTGCTCAAACTCATCATAAAATTTGAAAGATTTGTAATCAATTTTTTCTTTTGAATAAAATGCAATTCCGCCCAAAAACTTACCATTAAAGGCAAACGGCAAAATAAATTCTGTTTTTATATCGTTTTGAGAAATAATTTTGTTTTCAGACTCTTTATTTTCTCTCATAACTTCATGAACAAAATCATTCGTATTAAAAGCCTTTTCTGTCGTCATTTTAGAGAAAAAATCTCTTTTCAATTTTTCCAACACAAAAGTTGAAACAGAGGAGTTTTTCAAATCAAAATAAAGAATATTTTTTGCAGATTTGTCAGGTTTGTTAAAAAATATTCCTGCTAAATCGTAATCAATAAATGTTGAAAACAGTTCAAACATCTTGTTTACAAGCACTTTTTCTTGAGTGTAATATTCGCCAAGATTTCTAAATTCGTTCAAAAAAGTCGACTGCATCAATAAAGAGTTCAAAATTTCATTAATTTTTTCGCTCATTGAAATTTGTGACGGCACATTATTTTTTATGTTGATTTTGTCATCTTCTGTCAATTTTGAAGTCGATAAAATTTCGAAAGTTTTTTGCTTAATTTCTTCAAAATCAGCCGTTTTTGAGATAAAAGTTTCAGCCCCTGAATTTTTTGCCCAAAATTTATCGAGTTTTTTATCCAAAACTGTCAATAAAATTATTGGGATTTTTTTAGTTATTTTATTATTTTTCAAAAGTCTGCAAAACTGGTAGCCATCAAGATTTGGCATAATTACATCAGATAAAATTATGTCAGGTATAAAACTAAAAATTTTATGATAACCCTCAATTGCATTTTCAGCAACTTCAACCTCAAACCCACTTTTCAAAAATCGGGTTTTAAGTACATCTAATTGAGTTTTACTGTCATCTACAAGAAGAATCTTATTTGCCATAAACTTTGATTATCCAATATTTGTATTATAATTATACTATAAATTTTAGCAACAAGGAGATTAAATGTTTAACAACCTTAAATTTAACATTTTTGAAAAATTTGTCATAAAAAATTCAATTGATATCGTGATGTTAATTGCAATTTTTATGATATTTGCAGTATTAAAAATTTATAACGCAAATTCAATACTTACATTTACTATCCTTGCTGGCACTTTTGTTTTGTTCTTCATAATTCATTTTATGACAAATATTTGGTTTGGAAATTCTTTAAAATCAGAATTTTCTGAAAAAGCAAAAAAAATCTCAAAAGTTTCTGAAAACATCAACGAACTTTTAGAAAAACAAAAACAAGCCTTTAATGTTTATGTAGAAACAACAAAAGATTATTCTGTAAAACTTGAAGAAATAAAAGAAACTTCACAAAAAAATTCTCAAATCTCTCAACAATTGTCAGAACAAGTTTCATCATCAATAGATTACGCAAATAAAGAGTATGAAACAATTCGAGATAACGGCGAAAATTTGACTGTTCTAAAACAAAGAGTACAAATTATTGCAGATTTGATTTTGGAATTGTCAGAATATAATCAACAAGTAGTATCAAATATCGGAATAGTTGAAAATATTGCAGAACAAACAAATATGCTTGCTCTAAACGCAACCGTTGAGGCTGCACGTGCAGGCGAACATGGAAAAGGATTTGCAGTTGTTGCAAGCGAAATCAGAAAACTTGCAGATGAGGCAAAAATTGCAACAAATAAAATTTCTTCACTAACAAACAATGTCCAAAACATTACGCACTCAACAATTATGGCAACAGAAGAAAGTTCAAAAGAAATAGACGTAATGTCAAAAAGCATTGATTTAGCAAAAACAAATATAAACGAAATTAATAACACTGTAAAAGCAATTTCAAAGAACGTTTTGGCTTTGACAGAAGATACACAAAAAATCTTTTCAACAGAATTTAATGCTTCAATTTTGAGTTTAAGTGAAGAAATTGACGAATTTTTAAAAACTTTAGACGAAGCATTTAAACAACTAAAAAGTGAAGAAAAGCAAGATTTATAAGGTTTGTAATGGATTTTCAAGACGATGAACTAAGAGAAATCTTAAATATTTTTAGAGCCGAGTCCGAAGAAATCATCGAACGACTAAATAACACTTTGCTTGAACTTGAAAAATCGCCTAACAACAAGGATTTAATCGTAATTTTATTCCGAGATGCACACAGCCTAAAAGGTGCATCAAGAATGATAGGTTTTTCAAAAACGCAAAATATCGCTCATAAAATTGAAGATATTTTAGGTTTGGCAAAAGAAAATCAAATTCAATTAAACCCACAAATCGCAGATATACTCTACAAATCAGTTGATTTAATTTCTAAAATAATCTCTCAGTCAATTGAAACAGGCAAAGAAATTTATCTTGAAAAAGAAGTGAATGCCCAAATAAAATTGCTAGAAGAAATCTCAAATCAAACAAGCAAACAAGAAATTAAAGAAGAAAAAAACACAACAGACAACAGTTTTAACCTAGATTACTTTTCAAAAAACATAAATAGATTAAATTATTTGGTTGTCGATATTTTGTTGAATATAATAAAATTAACCGAAAAAATCGAAAACAAATATATTCAAAAGATTTATGAGCAAACCTCAGAACTCATTGAGCATTTTCAAAAAATCAATTATTTCAACATAAAATCAGAACTTGAAACAATTAATTTAAAACTTGAAGTAATCATAAAATGCAATACAGAACTATCTTTCAACGAGGTTGAAGAACTTCAACAAAGAGCAGACAAAGTAGTCACACAACTTTCAAACTTATGCCAAAACAACAATTTGCCTGTAATTGATTATTACGACTACGCATTTAATGGCAAAAGTTACGAAAAAGGTGCTGAAAAATTTAGCCAAGAAACCTCTAATGCTCAAGTGGTTGAGGAAATTCCAACAGTTAATTTAAAAAAAGAAGTTCAAAAAAAGAATTTTGACGAACTAGAAGAAAAAATTCAAACACTTTCAAATTCAACCGAATACGTTGAAGATTTAATTGAAGAATTCAAAAATTTGCAGAAAAACAACAAAAATTTAGAAATTTTGCCACTTTTTGATAAAATTTTAGAGATTTTTAACCTAATTCAAAAACTTTCTGCAACACTTGAAACCTCGCAACTTGAAGTTTTAACCACTTGCACAAACTATTGTTTTAAATCCTTGAACAACGAAAAACCAAGCGAAAATATTGAGTTGCTAATTCAACAATTGACCGTTGTAAAACAGTTGCTTGAACTATCAAATCCGAATGCAATTGAACTTTCACAAGCAAAAAATATTGAAGAAAAATCAATTAAAAATGAAAAAATTACGACAAAAAATTTGAAAGATTTTTCAAAAGTTTTGAACTCAGGCGAAATAAAAACGCTTCACGTTGACTCATCAAAACTTGATGCAATGGTTAATCAATTGGGCGAAATGATTTCAACCAAAATAAAAACAACAAGACGTTTAAACGAGTTTTCAAGCATAGAAAGAGATTTGGAAGAATGGCAAAAGGATTTCACAAAACTTTTTCAACATTTGAAACTTTATAGCAAAAAGATTTCAGGCAAAAATCCAAGTATTACAGAAAATTCAAACCTTTTTGTAAAGCAATTTATTGAGCCAATGTTTGAGCAAAACAAAAAATTAAACAATATCGTTGACGAATTTAATCAAGTCCAAAGAGCAAACCTTGAGGACGATATGAAAATGCGATTATTGATTGATGATTTTAGTACAATGGTCAAAAACGTAAGAATTTTGCCACTTGCGACAGTTTTTCATCTTTTTGGCAGAATGGTTCGAGATATCGCAAAAGAAAGCGGAAAACAAGTTGAATTAAAAATCTCAGGTAGCGAAACCAGTGCTGACAAAAAAATTATCGAGGAGATAAAAACTCCGCTGATACATATTATCAGGAACTCAATTGACCATGGTATTGAAACCCCTGAACGCAGAATGGAACTAGGCAAAACACCTGTCGGACATCTTCAAATCAACGCAAAACTTGAGGATAACCATATCCAAATTGAGATTATTGATGACGGACGAGGATTTGACCTTGAAAAAATTAAAGAAAAAGCCGTTAGCAAAGGATTTTTTACAGGAAACGAAATCGAAAAAATGTCAGAACAAGAAATAATGAATATTGTATTTCTTGCAGGATTTTCAACAGGCGATGAGGTTACAAACATCTCAGGGCGTGGTGTTGGCATGGACGTGGTCAAATCAAAAATCGCTCAACTAAACGGCAGTGTGAATATTTTTTCTGAATTAAACAAGGGAACAAAAATCCAAATAAACTTGCCTGTTACAATGGCGACAATGTCTGCATTTATTATAAAAACAAGTAATCAGACTTTTGCAATTCCGATGTCTGCAATTAATACGATTATTTGCAAGAAAAAAGAAGAAATTCTACAAAATCAAGAGAACCTAAATGTAGTTCTAAACAACAAAAATATACCGCTTTATAATTTGTCAAACATCTTGAATTTGCCACAAA
>SAMEA104315436__coassemble_1831_pt1 | contig 10825 bp, 13 predicted proteins | sample SAMEA104315436__metabat2_low_PE_046 | metagenome-assembled genome bin SAMEA104315436 (sample SAMEA104315436) | gut metagenome | biome: Monkey gut; feature: monkey-associated habitat; material: faeces | place: China | collected 2013
ACTCATCTAGTTCTTTCTGGTCAGGAGTTAAACAAGTTCTTACTTTAGGTTTTGGAAACAAAACTACTGCTGATGAAAACATCTCTATGATTAACGGTACTAAACAAACTACCGCTTCTAAAGCATCTAAAGTTGCTGGTAACATCGTTGGCGGACTTCTTGGCGGTATCGTTGCTATCGGTGCATTCTTATTAACTAAAGGCAAATCTGCACCGGTTAAAGCGTCTTAATATAATATCTCGATCAAAAATCATAAATCATTACAAAAAATCAGTCCGTATGGGCTGATTTTTGTTTTTAGATTAAGTTTTTTATTTTAATCTTATTGCCTTTGGCTCAATTCCTTATCAATCATAAACATTGCACTTTTGCACTCTCCGTATAATTTTAGTTTTGTATAGATTTTGTAAGCCATTTCTTCTTCTTCGATTTGCTCATTTAACATAGTTTGTAAAAAAACTTGCGTTGTAAAATCATTTTCTTCCTTTGTCATAATCGCAATATTTCTTAAAACCTCTGTGATATGCTTTTCGTGTGCAAGAATTTGTTTTACGGTTTCAATTGGCGAATGAAAAACACTTTCAGGTGTCGCAATTTGAATAAGTTCAATTTTTCCATTCATTGAAGTCATAAAATTAAAAACCATCATGCCATGGTTTACTTCTTCTTCGGCTTGCTTTTTGCACCAATGAGCAAACCCACAAAGCCCTGACTCAGAAAAATAGTGAGCCATCGATAAATACAAATATGCAGAATAAAATTCTTTATTTATCTGCGTATTAAGTGCGTTATTAATTCTTTCGCTAAACATTAAATTCTCCTTTAAATAATCCATGAATATTACACAAAGCCCTTGCCCAAAGGGAAGAACAACTACATTTCAAGTTTAGTTCAGGGATTTCGTCTATCTCTAAGAACTTCATTTTTACATATTTTTTATCGTTAGAAATTACTTGAATAAAATCGATATGATGTTCTTCGTTCATTGGGTGCATTTTCGCCCCAACTCTAATTTTCACCCCATCAATTGTTTTTTCTATAACAGGCAAATGCTTGTCGTTTAGGTTTTCATCATCAGAAATATTTTCTTTTACAAGTTCCATCGGCTGACCACAACAAACCAACTCGCCCTCACCACCGTTTAAGACCTCTACAAGATTATGACAGACGTTACATCTGTATAACTCTAATTTTTCACTCATAAATTCTCCTTTCAATGGCAGTATATGGAGAAATATTAAATTTAACATTGGTAAGTTTACCCATTTGTGGTAACATATCGACTATGGATAAGATAAAAAAACATTATGAAGAATTAATTCAACAATACCGACAAATTTTTGTATCAGTATTAAACGCAATGCAAGGTGAAATCAACTCTTTAAAGCATGAAGAAATAAAAAATTACCTTGAAGTAGAAGTCGAAAAACACATACAATTGCAAAGAAATTTAGTTTTAGAGAGAAGAAAAAACTTTAACTGTAAAATGTGCGGTGCGTGTTGCAGACTTGCTATTAGCGAATTTTCACCAGCAGTTTTGCTAGAAAAAGCCTCAAAAGGCGACAAATATGCAAAAGAATTTATTTCAACATTTTCGCCTTACGAAAAAGAAGAAGATGCGGAAAAACAATTTCCTTTGTATATTGAATTAATTAAGGAATCAGGCGAAAAAGTTTACTATTACCACTGCAAAAAGGTTACAGAGGACAACAAATGTTCTGATTACGAAAACAGACCGTCGATTTGCAGAGATTATCCTGACAACCCAATCCAATTGCTACACCCAACTTGTGCATTTATTGGTTGGCACGAAAGTATACAAAAAATTGTCCTTACAATTAAGGCTATGAACGAAATCAGAGAACATTTCAAAAAAGAATTAGAAAAAGGAAATATTTAACAAATATTTGTGGAGAAAAATGGAAAAAACTATTCTTTCAGGTTTAAACTTAGACGAAATAGAAACAATATTAGAGCCATTAAAAGCATCAAAATTCAGAGCAAAGCAAATTATGAACTGGATTTACTTAAAATCTGTTTCTAATATTGACGAAATGACTGATTTATCTTTAAAATTCAGAGAACAATTGAAAGAAATTGCAACCGTTACAAGCACTTCTGTAAAAAGAAAACAAGTTAGTAAAGACGGAACAATAAAATATTTGGTAGAATTTCCTGACGGTCAATGCGTAGAAACAGTGCTTATGCGTTTTGACAACCGAGCAAACCTAACCGCTTGCGTAAGTTCACAAGTGGGTTGTGCGGTAAATTGTTCATTTTGTGCAACAGGAAAAGGCGGATTTATTAGAAATTTAACTGCCTCTGAAATTGTAGAACAAGTTTTGACTATTCAAAGAGATACTGGATTAAAAGTTACAAACGTTGTATTTATGGGACAAGGCGAACCAATGCTTAACCTTGATAACGTTTTGCAAGCAATTGAAATATTCAATAAAAATTGCCAAATCGGTGCAAGAAGAATAACCGTTTCAACAAGCGGAATTGCACCCAAAATCCCTGAATTTGCAAAGGCAAACAACCAATCAACACTGGCATGGTCGCTTCACGCACCAACAGACGAAATCAGAAACAAAATTATGCCTATTAACAAAAAATATCCTCTTGAGGAAATGAAAAAGGCTTTAAATAAATATTTTGAAATTGCAGGTAGACGTGTAACGATAGAATACTTGTTAATAAAAGATTTGACTGATACTATGGAATGTGCAAAAAAACTTGTTGAACTTCTTCATTCAATGAAATGCAACATCAACCTAATTCCATACAACCCTGTAATTGAAAATGATTACAAAAAACCGTCAAACAATTCCATTATGAAATTCAAATATATTTTGGAACACTCAGGCAAAAAAGTTACTGTTAGATTAGAACGAGGTGCAGATATCGACGCTGCTTGCGGACAATTAAGGGGGAAAGTTGAAAAATAACCCAATTTTGGATAAAAATTTATCGTTTATTTCAAAATATAATCCAAAATTAACAGAAAAAATCTTAAAAATCGATTCGCTAACAAAAGATATTTCTTTTGTTAATACTGTTTTAGGCGAACCAAACCTGCTTTATAATGGCGAATATTTGCATAATAACTACGGTGCGGAAGCAGAAGCAAAAGAGATTTTTGAAAAAATTAAAACAACAGAATTTTCAATGAACGTAATCTACGGATTTGGGTTGGGATACCTGTTTCAGGAATTCGCAATAAACTCAAACGGCTTAGTTTTTGTGTTTGAACCTGACATCGGAATTTTGGCGACAACCCTCGAAGTCGTTGATTTTTCAGAAGAATTATCAAAGAAAAACGTATTTATATTCAATGATTTTGACGAATTAAAAAAATGTTATTTGGAAAACTTTATTTTTAAATCAGACACTTCAATAACTTTTTTGCCATCATACAAAAAGATTTTTGAAAAAGATTTGCTAGAATTCGCCCAAAGACTTAATTTGGTTATGGGTTCAGCGATTATCGACAACAATTACATCAAAAACAAACTTATTCCTGCGGTAAAATCTGTCTGCAATAATATCGACTGCCTCGTAAAAGAGCCTACTCTTGGAGTTTTCAAGGATATTTACAAGGACAAAACCGCACTCGTAATATCAGCAGGACCAAGTTTGGATAAGAATTTAGAAACAATAAAAAAATACAGAGATAAAGTCGTTATTTTTTCAGTAGGACAAGCCCTAAGAACACTACTACACAACGACATTACACCTGATTTTGTAGGACTTGTTGAAACCTCAAATCAAATGGCTCAACTCGAAAGCCTTAATACTTCAAACATAAATTTAATCCTAGAACCCTTGACTTTCAACGGTTTGCACAAATCAAAATTCAAAAATATAATCTCATACCCATCAAAAACATCTATTCCAAACAATATTTGGACAAAAATTGCAAATATTGATAATTCAAAATACATTTCAAGCGGAACAGTGTCATATATGATGCTATATTCAGCATATTTATTGGGTTTTAAAGATTTGATTCTTGTAGGACAAGATTTGGCATTCCTTGACGGAAAATGCTACACAAAAGACTCTCAACATCAAGGTTTAACCTACGAATACGATGAAAAAACAGGTTCTGCAAAAGTTTCTGTCGAAAACGTAAAAGATTTTTCAGAATCGTTACTGGGCAAAAATCGACCGCTCGACGAAAATAAAAAAATCGAAATTGCCCAAAAAAGAATTGAAAATATTAACAAAAATCTTTGCAAAGTTAATGGGATAAAAGGAAATCAACTTATAACAACTTACGATTATGCCTCATTCATAAGTCAATTTGAGGATTTTGCAAAAGAACATAAAAACGATTTAAACCTTTTCAACACTTCGCTTGAAGGGGCTAAAATCAATGGATTTGAAGATGTTCCATTAGAAGAACTTTTACAAAACAAAGAAAATCTTGAAAAAATAGACTTGAAAGCAAATTGCGATTATGATTTGCAAGAAATTGTTAGCAAAATTAAATTAGAAATTGATTCTCTTGGAGAAATTTCAAAAACACTGAACACTGCAAATTCGCTAGTTCACAATTACGACAAAGAATTTAGCAACAGAAAAACGGTGACAGATACATGTATAAAGAATTTTAAACAATTAATGATGATATATATTGATTTTACCAACACTTTTGGCAAAACGAACGATATTTTCAGAATGCTACAAAAACCATATCAACAAGAGTTGGATTATAGCCTAAAAATCAATAATCAACCGACTTCTGAGTCAATAAATAAAGTCTACCAAAACTTGAAAGTTTACATGACATCATTACAAAAAAATATCGACGACGTAAAAAGAATATTAGAAACAAAGGTTAAAAATATAAATGAAATGTCTAATCCAAAGAGTTAAAAAAGCCTCTGTAACAATAAACGGAGAACTTTATTCAAAAATCAACGCAGGAATATTGGCACTTTTAGGTGTCGAAAAAGGTGATTCCATAGAAAATGCCGAAAAATTAGCAGAAAAAATTCTAAAATTGAGAATTTTTGAGGACGAAAACGGCAAAATGAATAAATCTTTGCTTGATACAAAAGGCGAAATGCTTATCGTATCACAGTTTACACTATGCGGAGATTGCAAAAAGGGTACACGTCCAAGTTTTGACAAATCAGAAAAGCCAGAACTAGCAAATAAATTATATGAAGATTTCGTAAACATTGTTAAAAAGGCTGGAGTCAATACAGGCACTGGAAAATTCGGTGCGATGATGGACGTAGAACTGATAAATGACGGTCCTGTAACATTCATGTTGGAAAAATAATTTTTTTTTGCTATAATAAAAATATAGAAAGCACATAATTTAAGTAAAACTAGATTTAGAAGGAAAATTAGTCCGTTATTTAATATTATTGGATTATTGGTTAAAAATTAGAAAGAAAAAAGAAACAAAGAAATTATAATAAGAGGCATGCCGTATGTACGTAAATAAATGTATTAAGTGTGGAACAGAATTTGAAACAAAAAACCCAAAAAGAGTTATTTGTCCAAATTGTTTGTATCCTGATAAAAATATGATGCCATCAGGCGGTGGCAATTCTGACGGTGGAGAACAACAACACCAACACCAAGAAGAACATAACCATAACGAAGAAAATCAAAACCAAGAAAAACAAGAATTCCAAAACAATTACAGTTCTGACGATTATTCAAATGGCGGTTCTTACTCAGCAGGTGGTTACTCTGCGGGCGGATATTCTGCTGGGGGCTATTCAGCAGGTGGTTCATATTCAGCAGGCGGATACTCTGCAGGTGGATATGATAGACCAAAACGCAATTACAACCAAGGTGGTTATCAACAACGCAGTAACTACGGTCAAGATAGACAAGGTGGCTACCAATCAAGAGGTGGCTATGGACAAGATCGTCAAGGTGGTTATCAACAACGCAGTAACTACGGTCAACAAGGCGGTTACCAATCAAGAGGTGGCTACGGACAAGACCGTCAAGGCGGTTATCAACAACGTAATAACTACGGTCAAGATAGACAAGGTGGTTACCAATCAAGAGGTGGCTATGGACAAGATCGTCAAGGCGGTTATCAACAACGCAGTAACTACGGTCAACAAGGTGGTTACCAACAAAGACGACCACAAGGTGGCGGATTTAATCGTGGCGGCGGCAGACCTCAAGGCGGATTTAATCGTGGTGGCAGACCACAACGTCCTCAAAGACCGCAACAACAAAAACAATTACTTGTTAGCAAGGAACAATTAGAACAAATTGAAGCATTATATAAAGCAATGTTACCATTGCCAAACCCTGATGCACACGAAGTTATCGGAGAAAAAATCGGTTTAGAACCAAGAAAAGTTTTCTTTGGTATTAACTTAATTCGTCAAAAAATGATGCTTCCAAAATTGCCATTCCCTAAACGTAAATTGGCTATTTCGCCAGACCAATTAATGGCTATTAGAAGTTTGTACGAACCATTATTACCACTTCCACCAATTGGCTGTCATAAAATTATCGCAGTTCAATTGAAAATGGACGAATGGCGTGTTCACGTAGGTATCGGTTTAATCAGAAGCCAAATGGGACTTGAACGTTGGAATCAAGACAGAGAAGACGCTCCTGAAGAATTCAAGAAAAAAGCCGAACAAAAGAAAAAGAAACAAAGGCTAAAAAGACAACAAAAGCAAAAAAATCTACTAAAACAGATGGCGAAACAGAAGAAACTTCTGCAGAAGTAGAAGAAAAAGACGTTGAAGAAAAGCCTAAAAAAAGAGGACGCAAACCTAAAAAGACTGATGAAGAAGAATAAAAACGAATACATTTCTATCGGTAAAATATTAAACTTTCATGGAATTCAAGGTGAGGCGAAGGTTGGTTATTCAAAAAATCAAGCAGAATTTTTGAAAACCTTAAAATCTGCGTTTATTGAATTCGAAAATGAATTTAAACCCTTTAAAATAAAATACGTAAAATTTAATAATAAATTTGCGATAATAAAATTTGAGGGGATAAATTCTATTAACGATATTTTGGTTTACAAAAATTGCTTAATTTACGTACCTCAAGACGAATTTGAAGAAGCACTAGACGACGGCGAATACTTGGTAGACGACTTGGTTGGACTAGATGTTTATTCTAACGACAAAAAAGTTGGTGTTGTTGTTGGAGTTTCTTCTAATGGTGCAAACAGTTTGCTTTCAGTAAGAGGCTTGTCAAAAAAAATCTCACTTGTGCCATTTGTAGACGCTATTGTTCCTGAGGTTGACTTGGCAAATAAAAAGGTTTATATAAACGAAATTCAAGGATTAATCGAATAATGAGATTTGATGTTTTAACATTATTTCCTGAAATGATAGACTCTTATTGCAATTGCAGTATTTTAAAACGAGCAAAAGACTCAGGGTTAATTTCAGTAAATTCAATAAATCCAAGAGATTATACCCTTGATAAACACAAAAAAGTTGACGATACACCTTATGGTGGCGGTGCAGGAATGGTTTTGATGGCACAACCTTATGTTGATGCTTATGAGAGTATTGAACAGAGCCAAAATTGCTGTACTTTGATGATGACACCACAGGGCGAACCTTTTAATAATGGGATAGCAAAAGAACTTGCAAATTTTGAGCAAATAATCATTTTGTGCGGTCATTATGAGGGGTATGACGAAAGAATTCGAGAGATAATCAAACCGAGAGAGATTTCGCTTGGGGATTTTGTGCTGACAGGTGGCGAACTTCCTGCTTTGTGCTTGATAGACTGCGTTAGTAGAAAAATTGAGGGCGTGTTGGGCAAAATTGAATCTGCAGACGATGATAGTTTTGAAAATGGCTTGTTGGAATACCCTCAGTATACGAAACCGAGGGAATATAGAGGACTAAAAGTGCCTGAAGTGTTGCTAAACGGTAACCATAAGGAAATAAATGAATTCCGCAAAACCCAAATGCTAGAACGCACAAAACAACGCCGCCCCGACTTGTTGTAAACAAATAACTCAAAAAAGTAAAAGTTATTATTATTAATTTTTTAAATAGATTATTTTACACATCATCATACTATTAATACTCGTAAATTATTTTATCAGTGAGGAAACAAAGTTCATCAATAATTTCTTTTTCTTCTTGTGTAAAATACAAACCAAGTTGATTTGAAACAAACATTGATGTTTTAGATATTGGAACAATAGACGCAGATACACCATTCATAAATTCAAGCAAAAATTCAATATCTTCTAAATTTTTAATTAAAACACTATTTTTCTTATTACTAGACATTTCAGTTATAATTTTTTTAAGAATTTGTTCTTCATTATTTCTATAATGTTTATTATTATTTATATTAAACACACTAAAAATTTTATTTAATAATTTCTTTGTTGAAATTTGATTTAAACATGCTTTTAATTTTAGAACATTGTCTTTTTTACTCAGATTTTTCATATCGTATACCTACATATATAATCTCTATTGAATATATTTTAAGATTTAACTATTTTTAACCAAGCAATAAACTTTTCAATCAAAGACTTTTCACTGTTCAAACAAGATAAATTAATACTAGCATTGTTTACATTTGTTATATTAATAACAATATCTGTAGGTATTTGAGTAGAAGTACCATAGGCATTACCAACTACAATTTGGCTAGAATTAGATAATGGATTATCAAAAGAACTTCCAACCGCAGTATGCTTTGTTTCTGTCGTATAGTTTACTTGATAGTCTATAATATCATTAAAATCTAAAGCAAATTCTTTGACTTCATAAGATAGCAATAACCATAAACAACTCATAATATACAATTTCTTATTTTGGTCATCAATATAAATATAATTTATTTGATAAGCATTTGGATTACTCTTAAAACTTCCCTCTAAACAAATTTTAGGTTTTGATGTCAAATCAAAATTATTTTCAAAATTTTTATTTGATTGTAAAAGTTTGTTCCTACTTTCATTAGCACTTTTAACATTACTTTTATGAGAATAAATAACCAAAATAAAAACAACAATAAGAATCAAAGAAGAATAATTTTCATAAACATCTTGACTTATGAAAATTCCGATAAAACCCAAAATAATTAAAGTTATCATTAGTGTTACACAACCACAGCCAAAAGCCCCCCAAAAAGTTGGTTTTACAGGCGATGCTACACCAGTTATTTTGTATTCTTTAAAATTTTCAATACGTTCCATCAATTTTCCCTCATTTTAATCACAATAAATACTCTTAACGTTGTTATTTTTATATTTTCAATATTCAAATAACAAGTTATAAAAATATATTACCACAAAAGTGATAATCGCAACACCTTTTAATTATAAATATTAACACAGTTATCGTGTTTACTTTTTGGTAATTAGATGAAAATAAAATAATAAAGGGTGATATGAATAACAAGGAATTTGGCAAGAAATTAAGACATTTAAGAAAAACGAAAGGCTTTACTCAAGAAGTATTGGCTGAAAAAGCCGAAATTGATGAAAAGCATTTATCCAGAATTGAAAATGGAAAATATTTCCCTACATATTCAACACTATCAAAATTATTAAAAGCCCTTGATACGTCTTTTGAGGAAACAGGATTAGAATTAGAGCATGTCGACAATCACAAAAATATCTTATACACAAAAGCCGTACAAATATTAAATAGTGCTTCTGATGACATTGAATTAAATTGTTATTTAGAAAGTTTAAAATCAACTCAAAAAAATATAAAAATGCTTAAAGATAAATAATGTTCTTGGAAATCTTCAAATTTTATAATATATAACAAAAAGACCGCTGTAATTTAATATATATAACAAGATTAAATTAATAATGAGATTAAGATTGTATTTACATAACTTTTAGAATAACTGTTACTTTTTCCTTAAATAGTGTATAATAATTTCTGTTGTAGGAGAATTTTTTGTACATGCTGAAGCAAAGAGCAATACAGTTATTTTATAGATTTGTAGATTTTTTTGGTTGGGTTAAAATTCCGATAGCAACTTTAGCAACTATATATAGCATATTAGTTACAATTGATACGAATTCAATATTGTGTGGTTTTCATCCTGCAATAGTATTTTTGCATTGGTTTATCTTTGACCATAAATTTATATGGCTTATAACTTCTTTAAGCATTTTAACATTTATAGCTATCCTTGAAAAATGTGCAATTGGCTCATATACAAAATTAAAACAAGAGTTAAAAGAAAAAGAAGAAAAATTAGACATTCTTAATAATTATATAAAAGAACTTTTTGATGGATTATTAATGTCCTTCGCAAATGCAGAATTAGCCTTTGGTACACATGAACAAAATCAAGAAAGAATTTCTCTATACCTTGCCAAAAAGGATAATAACAATAATATTGATTACTTATATCCAATAGGAAGATACTCAAGTAATCCAACATTCCGTAATGTTCGCCGAAGTAGGTATAGTGTTAAAAAAGGTTGTATTGGCGAAGCATACAAAAATGATTTTTGTTATAATCCAAATATTACTCTAGAAGAATGTTTAAAGAAATATTCCTATACAAAAGATGAATATAAAGCAATGCGAATGAAGCCTAAAACCATTGCTGCTATATCTGTAAAAGACAAATCTAATAGAGTTGTTGGAGTATTAGTAGCAGAATCTCAAGAAAAATCTTGGTTGTCCGGCTCAATAAGAAGAAAATTAGAAAAACAAATAAAGTATTATGCAGATATTTGTACAATACTAAAAGATTACATAGATGATAAAGTTGAAAATAAACTTTGCAAGAAGGAAGACATGCCATGGTAAAATTGATTGACATAATATACTATATCTTAAAAAAATATCCACACAAGAATGAATTATCAAATGCT
>SAMEA104315436__coassemble_1845_pt1 | contig 10745 bp, 12 predicted proteins | sample SAMEA104315436__metabat2_low_PE_046 | metagenome-assembled genome bin SAMEA104315436 (sample SAMEA104315436) | gut metagenome | biome: Monkey gut; feature: monkey-associated habitat; material: faeces | place: China | collected 2013
TCTAAACTTTTTAATTCTCTAAACAATTCATCATACTCAAAATCAGATAAAGTAGGATTATCTTCAACATAATAAAGATAATTAGCCTTATTTATCGTATCTCTTAAAAACTGTAAACGTTCAACTACCATAATTACATTACCATTAATAATTCTCTAATAACCTTTGTTGCAACCGCAGTCGAAACACCTGAAGCATCATAATCAGGTGCTAATTCAACAACATCAGCCCCAACAATATCAAAATTTCTAAGATATTTAAACCAACCGATAAGTTCTTTAAACGTAAATCCGCCTGCTTCAGGAGTTCCTGTTCCTGACATAACACTTGTATCTAAAACATCTAAATCAACTGAAACAAAGATTTTTTTACCTTTCAAACAGTCTAAATCTTCGTAAGAATGGCATAATGTATTATATTTTTTCATAATATCCCATTCTTCTTTCATGCCTGAACGGATACCGATTTGTTTTAGGTTTTCGAACCCAATAATTTGTCCGATGTGATACATTACAGCAGAATGCGACATTTCTTCGCCTAAATATTCTTTTCTCAAATCAGTATGAGCATCAAAATGAACCACTGCAATATCTTTATTATATTTGCTGAAAACACCTTTGAATTCAGGTAAAGTTACCAAATGTTCACCACCAATACCAAAAACTCTTTTACCGTCAGCATAAATTTGTTTTACGTTTTCTTCAATTAAATCTAAGGATTTTTGAGTGTTGCCTAAAGGAAACTCCAAATCACCGCAATCGTTGAAATTAACATCGTTGATATCCTTGTCAAATTCAGGAGAATATTCTTCTAACCCCCAACTTGCAAGTCTAAGCATCTCAGGTGCAAACCTTGAGCCTGAACGATAAGAAACAGTACCGTCAAACGGCATACCTAACATAACAATTTCTGATGTATTATAATCTGGATTTTGCCCCATCCAAGTTCTATCTAAAAATGGTCCTTTTAACATAAACTACCCCTTATTTAATCTAATATTTGACTTTAATTTTAACATAAAAAGACAAAAAATAAGAATTATTCAAAGAAAACAAAGGGTTGAATTTTGCAAAAAATACGATATAATAAAAATATAACAAGTGGCAATTAGCGAATGCTAATTTTTTACACCACATTATGTTTTATGTTAGAATAAAACTAGCGTTACGACGGCAATCATAAACGCTAGTTTTTGTTTGTTTAACAAAAGTGCTATTATATAATATATAACGGCTAGCGTCTTAACTGTTGCCATAAGCATCACCTCTTTTCTTGACGTAAGAACCGTCATTTTAGGAGATAATGTGGCGACCACTTGCTATATTTTGTTTTTAAATTTAATTTTATTCTATATTTTTTCGGTTTTTATTTCTATACAACAAATGAATTATTTTCCCCATTTTCAAAAGATTAATCCAAAGATCAATGTCACATGGAGCAAAATACATCAAAAGATTGATGTTAAATATACTCTATATATTGTAAATTAGATGTGTGAAATGATAAGTGGAAGTGTAAAAGCACTTTCGGGTGGAGAATAGGTAAGTGGCAAATAGTCTACAAATGACTTTACAACGTATTAATGCAATTGAACGTCAATTTGCAACACTTTCTATGCAAACAAATTTGCCTATGCCTGAAAACGCTAAAACAGACGGAGATTTTCAAAAAATCTTAGACAAAAAAATTGAGGCAGTAAAAAGCAACGAACCTGCACCAAAAGAAGAAATTGACAGATTAATTGAAGAATACTCAGCAAAAAACAACTTAGACAAGGATTTTGTAAAATCAGTTGTTAGACACGAATCAGGTTTCAACGTAAACGCAACTTCAAAATGTGGTGCAATGGGCTTAATGCAATTGATGCCAGCAACCGCAGAAAGTTTGGGAGTTAAAAACGCTTACGATGCAGAACAAAATATTGCAGGTGGTACTAAATACTTAAAAGGTTTAATGGACAGATTTGACAACAACAAGGAATTAGCACTTGCAGCATACAACGCAGGACCAAACGCAGTAAAAAAATATAGCGGAATTCCTCCATACAAAGAAACACAAAATTACGTTAAAAACATTATGAAAACGTATGACAACTACAAAGGAGGTAAATAATGCTAGTAAGAAGTTTTGAATCAGCAGCAAAAGGTATGATTGCTCTTACAGAATCTCTTGATAATACAGCGATGAACCTTGCAAACGTAAACACAACAGGTTACAAAAAAACAGAATTAACTTTCAAAAACTTATACGATGCAAAAGTCGTAGAAAATACAGGCACACTTCTTTGTGGTAACACACGAAACATCGGAACGTTAAGTATGGGACCAATGTCAGACCAAATCCATTACGACTTTGAACAAGGTTCACTACAAAGAACAGACAATCCACTAGATTTAGCCATTGAGGGCGACGGATTTTTCAAAGTTCAATCACCAAACGGCGACATAAGTTATACAAGAGATGGTCAACTCGTTTTAGACAGTGCTTCATTCTTGAGAACAACAGACGGAGATTTCATTTTAGACGTAGAAAACAGACCAATTCAAATTAACTTCAGAGAAATCGGATTTGATGATGTAAAGAAAATTACCGTCAGTGAACGAGGAAACATCGAAGTAAACGACAAAGAAAGAAAATTTCCACTTCAACAAATTGCGATGTATGACTTCCAAAACAAAGAAACAGGCTTATTCAATATCGGAGGTTCAAAATTTATCACAAGAGATAACGACACAAACCCACCGATACCAGCAGAAAAGTTCACAATACAACAAGGAATGTTGGAAATGTCAAACGCAAACGTAATAAAAGAAATGATTAACACAATTAACGTATCAAGGAATTACGAATCACTTCAAAAACACGTAAAGACAAGTGGACAAATGTTATCCCAAGCGATAAACGTAGGAAAACTTAAATTTTAGAAACTAGAAATTAATCAAGAGGTAAGGAATAAACAAAAATGTTAAGATCATTAACAACAGCAGCAACAGGTATGATAGCACAACAAAATTACTTAGACGTAATTGCTAACAACGTTGCCAACGTAAATACAACAGGTTTCAAAAAAGTTCGTTTAGAATTTCAAGACTTGTTAAGCCAAACTGCAAGAAACCCAGGGGCGATGTTAAACCAAGGAACATATCAACCAGTTGGTATTGAAATCGGTTTAGGGGTAAAAACAGCAGCAACAACAAGAATTTTTACAACAGGTATTGCAGTAAACACTGATAGACCACTAGACGTAATGATTGAAGGCGAAGGTTTCTTCCAAGTAATGAAAGAGGACGGAACATTAGCCTACACAAGAGATGGTTGTTTCCAAATTGATGCTCTTGGTCAACTTTGCACAAACGACGGTTTACTTATTCAACCTGCAATGACATTCCCTGCTGATACAAGAGAAATAACAATTTCTCAAGACGGTAACGTAACAGTATTAACTGGAAACAATACCCAAAGTCAACAAATCGGACAGTTCCAATTAGTAAGATTTCAAAACCCATCAGGCTTGTTGTCAATCGGACATAACTTATACCAAGAAACATCAGCCTCAGGTAACGCAGTTCAAGGAACTCCAGGGCAAGAAGGTATGGGAACATTAGAACAAAACTTCTTAGAAGGTTCAAACGTTCAAATTGTAGATGAGTTAATCGGATTAATCAAAGCAGAAAGAGCATTCGAATCTAACTCAAAAATCATCAAAACTTCTAGCGATATTCTTCAAATGACAAACAACTTAACATAGGCAATAGGTAAAGTGAAAAAACTAATCAGTACAATATTAATAGCATTAATATTAACAGCAAATTCAGTATTTGCTGCCACATACTCTGATAGTTTTATAAGAGAAGAAGTTCGCAAACAAATCAGTATTCAAAACAAAAAATACACAGATGCTGATTTAGAAATAATTATCTCAAATATGCCATTTAGAACAATGACAGTTTCAGACGGAAAAATCAAATTTGTAGTAACTTCAAACTTCGACAAATTTGTTCCGAGAGATATCAAAAAAGTTTACGTATATGTAAACGGAAAACTTGAAAGAGAATTTCTAGTACAAGTAAGAACTCTAGCATACAAAAATGTACTTTGTGCAAAAACTCAACTAGAAAGAGAATCACTTCTTTCAAACGCAAACGTAGTTGCCAAAAGAATGGAAGTTTCAATGCAACTAGATTATGTTTTAACTCCCGAAATGCTAAGAAACAAAAACATAATCACGAAAAAATGGTTTAGAGAAGGTGAAATAATCGACAAAAGATTTGTAAGAATAAAACCTGATGTCGAAAGAAATTCCGAAGTCCAAGCATATTTCAAAAACAATGGCGTAATGATAATGGTAAGTGGAAAAGCATTAAATGAAGGAATGGTTGGAGATTACATAAACATTCAAAACGACACTTACAAAAGAACATACAAAGCAAGGGTAATCGGAGAAAACAAAGTTTTAATCAACATATAAAAACTTTCAAAGGGGAACAAAATGGTAAGAAAATTATTAATAACATTAATCGCAATAACTGCAATAAGCACATTCAATACAGTAAACGCAGAATCATTGTTTACCTTGAGTGCATCTCAACAAAGTTCACCAAAATCATTATTTTCAGGTGTAAGAGCAATGGGAATTGGCGATTTAGTTTCAATTGTTGTAGAAGAAAGATTAAACAGTACAGACACAATGTCATACAACTCAGACCGTTCTTCAAATACAGTTGATAACTTCACAACAGTTATAAAATCTTGGATACCATTTTATAACGTAGATAGCCCAAACAACTACGGCGGACAAAACACAGTTGAAAGTTCAGCAAATGCACAAAGAGTTCTTTCATTTGGCGACAAAATTTCAGCACAAGTTGTTCAACAATTATCAAACGGGAACTTGATGGTACAAGGCAAAAAGACATTAGTAAACAACAATGAAAGAGTTGATTTAATTGTAACAGGAGTAATTGACCCAAGATGGATTAACGCATCAGGCGAAATCTCATCAACAAAAGTAGCAAACTTGCAATTCGCTTTATCAGGCAGAGGTTCGCTATCAAGAGGTCAAAACGAAGGTATTGTAAACAGATTAATCAAATACTTATTCTAGTAATTAAGGGAAACGGGAAAATGAGAAGTAAATTAACAGCACTAATTTTAATATTGATGATGAGTTTGGTTTTACCAATGCAAGTTCAAGCGGCAAATGTAAAAATCGGCGACATCACACACGTTAAGGGTGTAAGAAACAACCAAATTATCGGTTATGGTATTGTTGTAGGCTTACCTGGAACTGGTGACAACTCTCGTTCAACACAATTAACAAATAAAATGTTGTTAATGAATTTAGGAACAGTAATTGAACAAGAAAACTACATTCAAAAAGGTTCTTCTGCAGCCGTAATCGTAACAGCAAGCGTTCCACCATTTGCAAAAAACGGTGACGAAATCGATGTTACAGTATCAACTTTAGCAGACGCAAAAAGTTTAGAAGGCGGTGTTTTAGTTCAAACAATTTTGAAAGCACCAAACGGTGAAGCAGTTGCAGTTGCACAAGGTCCAGTTTCAGTTGGTGGTGTAAACGCAAGAGCAAACGGTTCAATGAGAAGAACAGCAATTACAACAACAGGTCGTATCCCAGGGGGTGCGATTATGGAAAGAGATATCGACACTGAAATCGGCGACGATACTTCAATTACTTTATCTTTAGACCATTCTGATTACACAATGGTTTCAAGAATTGCACAAAGAATTAGTGCAGTAGCACCTGCAAAAGCAATTGACGGAAGTTCAGTAAAGGTAACAATTCCAAACGCATTTCAAAACGATAGAGTAGCATTTTTATCAATACTTGAAAACTTGGAAGTAAGCCCAACCGCTGAAAGAGCAAAAGTTATCGTAAACGAAAGAACAGGAACAGTTGTTATCGGTTCACAAGTCAAACTTCTACCAGCAGCCGTTGCACATGGAAACGTAACCGTAACAGTTTCAACAACAAACGATGTTTCTCAGCCAAATTCATTTGCTCAAGGTTCGACAGTAGGATTTTCAAATTCAGCAATCGGAGTTGATAAAGGCGAAGGCAGTGTTGTAAAAATGAACGGCAATAGCAACCTTAACGACTTAGTAAATGCTTTAAACTCAATTGGAGTTGCACCAATAGATATCATAAGTATTTTGCAAGCACTTAAAAAAGCAGGAAGTTTACAGGCTGACTTACAAATTATTTAGTAAAAAACAAGGGTGGGAAAATAAATGAACAATTCAATAAATTCTATATCAGCAAACTTATTGAATAACAACGGAATCGTAAACAATGATACGCAAATATTCAATAACATTAAAGAGTCAGGCGGACAAAAAGAACAATTAAAGAAAGTCGGACAAGAGTTTGAAACATTATTTATGACAAAAATGATGACCTTGATGGACAAAACAATTGACAAAGAGGGCGGAATTCTTGGGGAAGAATCAAAATACGTAGACACCTTCAAAAACCATGTATTCCAAGAAGTAAGTAGAGAAATGTCAAAAAATCCTCACACATCAATTGGAATAGCGAGCCAAATTTACAAACAAATGGAAAGATACGTACAAGGTTAATAATTAAAAAGTAAGACAAAAGACAAAAAAGGGATATAAAATATGTTAAACGGAATTTCATCAGGAGCAACAAACTCAGTACAAGCCTTCACAGCAATAAATGCCTTCAAAAACTCACAAGAAGCATTAAAAAAAGATAACTTCAAGGTTGAGGACAACACACCGAGCGGAGTTGACCTAAAAGACAACAACGGACTTTTAAAAGACCAAGACGTAGAAGATATCCGTAAATACGCAAAAATTGCAGGCGAAGAAAATTTAACAAACGAAGATATCAAATACGGCTTAACTTATGGAAGAAGCGTAATTGCAGAATACATAATCTAAACAATATAATATATATAAATATATATACATGAGGAAAAAATGGAACAACAATTTTTTGAAAAAATTTCGAATATGATAGAAATGGTAATTCCGGCATACGAGGAACTTTTATCATTTTATAAAGAGAAAAAACAGGCACTTTTAAAACAAGATACAAATATGCTTGCATTTGTTGATGAAAAAATTGTTGCCCAAGTAAAATATATTACAAATTTAAACAAAAAACGTGAAAATTTTTGCAAGGAACACGAAATTGAACCTGTCAAAATTACCGAATTGATTGAACTTGCACAAAAAGAATATCCCGAATTTGAAAAAGTTTACGAAGAACAAAAGGTAAAGATACGTAACATTGCAGACGAACTAGCGTTAGTTGAGAGAGCAAATGTGGAATTATTAAAGCATAGTTTAACTATGTCAGATAAACTATTAGATATCATAATAAGTGCCGCAGGTTCGCAAAAGGATTCTTACGACCAGCACGGAAAAAATATAGAAGCCAATAAAATAACAATTGGTTCTATAGTGGAAGAGGCTTAAAAAGGAGTTTAAGATGACCATTAGTAAAGCAATGAACATATCCCTATCAGGGTTGAACGCAAATCAAGCAGCATTAAATGTTGTTTCTCATAATATTGCGAACATGAACACAGAAGGCTACGTTAGACAACGTGCTAATTTTGCTGAGGTTAGAACTGCAACAAAAGACGGCTCTGTTAGAGGTCAAATTGCATCGCTTGCTGGTGTAAAAATTGCAAGCATTACAACTGCTGCAAACGATTACTTAAACAACTATTTCAGAACTCAAAATTCTAAATATCAAGGCTTGTTGTCAGACGCAGATACTGCAAGACAAGTTGCAGACCTTATGGACGACTTGAAAGGTACAGGACTTGGCGATTCTTTGACAGACTTTTTCTCTGCAGCAAACTCTTTGAACAAAAACCCAACAGATTACAGTTTGAGAGTTAATTATGCAGAAAAAGCGAAAGCCGTTGCAAACAAATTCAACGCAATGAGTACAAATATCACTAAATTAAGAGATTCAAAAATCGGAAATGGTGATACTATTGAGTCTGCAGAAGCATCAGAAGCAGGAACTTACGTAAGCCAAATCAATTCTGCAATTGAGCAATTGCTTACTGTAAATAAACAAATTTTATCAAGACCAGACGATGCAGGACTTCAAACTCAAAGAGATCAAATTTTATCTCAATTATCAGGTCTTGCAAACGTAACAACTTCACTTAATCCATCAGGTACTGCGAATGTAAAAATCGGCGACATTGACTTAATCAAGCATTGTGAAATTCAGTCAGAACTTCGAATTACAGCCACAGGACAAATCATGGCTGACGATGCAAGAGGTAATGCCGTAGATATCACAGATACTATCAAAGAGGGTTCTTTAGGCGGAGTTCTAAACAGTCTTGATACGTTTGATAGAGCGATGAGCGACCTTAATACACTTGCAAAAGCCTTTGCTGATAAGATGAACGAACTTCAAACTTACACAGACGGCACAAACAAGGCTTGCTCATACAACAGAATTGATGACAAACTAGAAATTTCGACTGAAAACTTGTTCAAAACAAGTGACGGAACAACAGACATCAATGCAAGCAATATCACTATAAACGACAAAATCCTTGATAACCCTGATTTAATCGCAGCAGCAAGGGTTGATACTGATACTTTAAAAAATCCTGACTGGGAAAAATCAGTTGGTAATGGTGATAACGCACTAGAAATCTATAACGTACAAAACGAAAAATTGCCTGACTTGGGCGGTCTTTCACTAAGTGATTATATTATTTCTCTTGGAACAAAATTTGCACTTGAGGCAGATGCAAAAACAAATGATGCGGAAATTCAAGGTGGAATTGTTGACGGAATTAACAACCAAATCCTTTCAGAAACAGGTGTAAATCTTGACGAAGAACTAAGTAATATGATAATCTATCAACAAGCATACAATGCCTCGGCGAGAGTTTTCTCCGCTTGTGTTGAAGTTTTTGATACCTTGGTAAATCTCGGATTATAAATTTCAACAACGCACACAAAACGGATTTTGTAAGCATTATGAGGGTTTAAACTATGTCAATATCAAGAGTTTCAACATATCAAGTAAATAAGAATTTTTCAACACAGTTGAACAATACACAGTCAAAGTTCAACAAACTTACGCAACAAATCACTTCTGGCGATAGAATTACATCTACAATAGAAGATCCAGTTGCGGCAAGAGGTATTATTAAAGCGAATAAAGAACTTAATAATATTGACGAATACACAAAGAATATTGAACTTGCAGATAATGAGTTGTCAACAATTGATACAACATTGAAAAGTATTAACGACCAATTAAGCAGAGCCTACGACTTGGCAATGCAAGTTTCTAACGGAACACTTGGCGAAGAACAAGTTACTGCATACCAACAAGAACTTGATTCAATTATTGACAACGTTACAAGACTTTCAAACACTCAATACGACGACCAATATTTGTTTTCAGGCACAAAAACAACAACTCCACCTTATGCAGTTGGGGCAAATGGACTTGAATATGCAGGAAACAGTGAAGCAAGATATACAATAATTGGCGAAAACAAGACTGAACAAATAAACTTAATCGGTGAAGATTATTTTGGTAATGCAGATTTTACGACTAATGCAGACGGAACTATCACCTATAACGGTGGTTCAGGGGCTTTCGGTGCGTTGTATAAATTAAAAGCCTCAATGCAAGACGGTTCAAATATTGACACAACAGCATTAAAAGAGGCAATGAACGAACTTGATGAGGGCATAAATACAGTTACTGCAGGACAAACAAAAGTCGGTGCAATAGGTGCTACTTTTGACGATATGGTTACATCTTACGAAAATGATTCTTTAAATTTAACAAAATTGCGTTCTAACTTGCAAGATACAGACTTGCCAAGTGCGATTTCTGAATGGTACTCAACATATCAAGCAATGCAAGCATCTTATACCCTAATGGGACAACGTGCAAACGTTTCATTGTTGAACTATATTTAGAAAACCTAAAAGCGATTTTATTGAGTTAATAATGTTGGGTTTCACCCAACCTACAGATTATTTACATCTTGGATTTTGTTCTGTTGGTGTTGTGCCGTTTGGGCATTTACCATTACTATCAAGTTTTAAATAATCCATATTGTCGTAATTTATAACCCAAGCAGAACCACTTGTCCCTGTACCACTACTAGGTTTTAAATTAGTTAATACCTCATCAAATGAATTTTTATACGCAGTTGGCATATAAGCAGTTTTATCTTCATTCAAGTTAAATGAAAAAAGGTCAATGCCCCACTGATTTTTACCCTTATTTGGTCCATCTATATCAACCAAAACATTTCCACTATTTATTAAAACAGATGTGCCGTCTGCGAGTATAAATTTATATAGTTGAGAAGAATCATTCATTGTGTAATTGCCACCACTTAATTTTTTTGTAGTTTTTGCAAAACACCCTTGATTTGCAGCAGTTCCGCAATTTTTTGATACTTTCATAAATTCTGTGAGCCTTTCACCAAAGCGAATTCTTTTAGCAGAGGCTTCAGAATCTAAATTTTCCCATTCTTCTACTGGTCCATAAACGGCTTGAGCACGACCAATCGCATCGTTAAAATTTTGATACAATTTTCTAACTTTAGCAACTTTTTCTTTTTCACCTGTTGAACTATTCAAGTTTGGCAAAGTCAACGCTGAAACAATACCGATAATACCCATTACAATAAGAGTTTCTGCCAAAGTAAACGCTAAAAATCTTTTAATACAATTTTTGCAAATTCTAA
>SAMEA104315436__coassemble_1889_pt1 | contig 10434 bp, 7 predicted proteins | sample SAMEA104315436__metabat2_low_PE_046 | metagenome-assembled genome bin SAMEA104315436 (sample SAMEA104315436) | gut metagenome | biome: Monkey gut; feature: monkey-associated habitat; material: faeces | place: China | collected 2013
TTATTAAGAGGTGTTGATAAAACTGATATTCAACGTGGTCAAGTATTGGCTAAACCTGGTTCAATTCACCCACACACTAAATTCACAGCAAACGTTTACGTTTTGACAAAAGATGAAGGTGGTCGTCACACTCCATTCTTCCCAGGTTACAGACCTCAATTCTACATCAGAACAACTGACGTAACTGGTTCAATCCAATTCGAAGGCGAAATGGTAATGCCTGGTGATAACGTTGTAATGAACGTTGAACTTATCGCTCCAGTAGCAATCGAAGAAGGTATGAGATTCGCTATTCGTGAAGGCGGCAGAACAGTTGGTGCTGGTGTTGTTGACAAAATTACTGAATAGTAAATTGGAAACAATATAAAATTTAAAAGAGTCTATCGAAAGGTAGGCTCTTTTATTTTGTTGCTAAATTTTTAAAAACTATGTTATAATATTAAAAAATATTTTTAAAGGTTAAATTTATGGACGCAAAAGAAAAAGATAGCAAAATCATAATGTACTTAGGCAAAATTGTTCAAGATTTGGGCGAAAAAAAATATGGCTTAATTATCGAAACAATAAAAGAACTTTTGCAAATTGACGAAAAGGCTGATTATTATGGCATAATTGGTTTGGCAGAGTTTAAGTTGGGTTATTATGATGATGCAATTGCACATTTGAATAGAGCGATTGAACTTGAACCAAGAGCAGATTATTATTGCAATTTGGGTATGTCAAAAGAAGCAATTGACGATAAACAAGGTGCTTTAGAGGCTTATAAACGTGCTGTTGAATTAAATCCAAGTGCGGTAAGTTATAGTAGTCTTGCGGCAATTAAGTATGATTTAGGGCAATATTTAGATGCAATTATTGACTACACAAAAGCAATTGAATTAGACCCAAATGAAGATACATATTGGGGAATGCGTGGTCTTGCAAGAGTTCGTATGGGTGCTGGCGAGGATTCAATTGGCGACTATGAAATGGCTATCAAAATTAACCCTAACGAAATTGAGTATTATTACCGTTTAGCAAATATTTATTTGGAGAAAAAGGATTACGAAAAAGCATCAACTTATTACGATAAAGTTATAGATTTCTGTAACGAAAATGGTGGCGATGTTTTAGATGCCGTTGGTGTATCTTATATTGTAAAATGTTATTTGAGATATGCAAGAATTAAAGTAGTTCAAGGTGATTATCAAAAAGCACAAGAAATGCTTACAATTGCAATTAGCAAAGATCCAAAATTAGACGTTGATAACGCAGGTGATTAGGATTAAATAATGTATAAAATAAAAAAGGTCGGAAGATATCCGACCTTTTTTGTATATTAATTAAAAACTTTATTATGCAATACCGATTTGACGCATAGGCATTGCTTTTTTGCCTAATTGTGCTGCACTTGTTTGGTGTTCGCCATCTTTGATACCTAAACCAACGTAAGCATTGTCAGTTGCGAATGGGTTTCCACCGTCAGCACCTGCTCTTTTTACTGCTGATACAGGTTGAAATGGGTTTACGCCATTTATACCTTTTAATTTGAATGGATTGTTAATTGCTGAAAATTCCAAAGTCCAAAATCCTTTCGTTTACATATATATTAAAACACTTTTTTTAGAAAAATTGCCAAAATGTGAACAAATGTTAAGATGAATTTTAAAATTTTTTCTATTGAAAACTTGGTATGTTCTTGGTAAAATTAGTTGGATAAAAATACAGTTTAAGGGGAATTAAAATATGTCAAAACGTGTTTTACTATGTATAATGGACGGTTGGGGACTTACAAATGAAGCAGGCTCAACAAATGCGGTAAAATTAGCAAATCCTGTTAATTTTTACAAATTAAGAGATACAGAAAAATATACTCAAATTCATGCTGACGGCGAATATGTAGGTTTGCCTGAAGGTCAAATGGGTAACAGTGAAGTTGGTCACTTGAATTTAGGTGCTGGTCGTGTTGTTCACCAAGATTTATCAAAAATCAATTTGAGTATTAAAAAAGGTGATTTCTTCACAAACGAAAAATTTATGAATGCAGTTGAACATGTAAAGAAAAATGATTCTGCATTACATTTATATGGTTTAGTTTCAACAGGTGGTGTTCACTCATCTTTGAACCACTTGTTAGCATTAATCAAAATGGCAAGTGATAATGGCTTGAAAAAAGTTTACGTACACGCATTTTTAGACGGTCGTGATACTCCGCCAGCAAGTGCTTGCACATTCTTGCAAACTGTTGAAGATGAGTTGAAAAAATATAATCTTCCTCAAATCGCATCTGTAATTGGTAGATATTGGATTATGGATAGAGATAACCGTTGGGAACGTGTTGAAGAAGGTTATAATTGCTTACTTTTAGGCGAAGGTAAAAAAGCAGAAAATGCTATTGCCGGAGTAAAAGCATCTTACGATGAAGGTGTTACTGATGAATTTGTAAAACCTATCGTTTGCGGTGGTGAAGAAACAAGAATTCACGATAACGATGCAATTATTTTCTTCAATTATCGTCCTGATAGAGCAAGAGAAATCTCAAAAGCAATTAATTTTGCTGATTTTGACGGTTTCGAAAGAAAAGTTGTTAGAAAAAATATTTACTACGTAACATTCACAAAATATGATGAAACTTTCACATTCCCTGTTGCGTTTGAAAAAACAAAAATGGTAAATATTTTGGGTGATGTTTTAGAGGCAAATGGTGTAAATCAATTTAGAACTGCTGAAACAGAAAAATACGCACATGTAACTTTCTTCTTTAATGGTGGTATTGAAGAACCAAATGCACACGAAACTCGTGTTTTAGTTCCATCTCCAAAAGTTGCAACTTACGATATGCAACCTGAAATGAGTGCTTATGAAGTTTGCGACAACGTATTAAAAGCAATTGATGATGAAAAATATGGATTTATTCTTGTAAACTTTGCAAACCCTGATATGGTAGGTCATACAGGTGTTATTGAAGCCGCAACAAAGGCTTGTAAAGTTGTTGATGAATGCGTTGGAAAAATTGCAGATAAATGTAAAGAACATGGTGTAATTATGTTGCTTACAGCAGACCATGGTAATGCCGAAATGATGGTAAATCCTACAACTGGCAAACCTCACACTGCTCATACAACAAATGAAGTTCCATTTATTGTAATTAATGCGGATAAAAATATTGAATTAAAATCAGACGGTGCTTTATGTAACGTTGCACCTACTGTTTTACAACTTATGGGAATTAAAAAGCCTGAAGAAATGGATTGCGACTCTTTAATTAAATAAGGATTTATAAAATGGCAGAAGCGGTAAAAGGTTTAGATATAGATTTGTCTTTCAAAAAGAATAATGTTGATGAATTATTCTTCAATTTGAGTGAAAATCCAAACGGATTTAAGAATAAAGATTTTCGTTATACCTTGAGTTTGATTTATCAAATTGTTGAAGATGAATTTGCAGGCGTATTTTTAAGCCCTAATTCACCTGTGAGAAATACAGATTTTTATATGGTAAACAACGGTTCAAAACTGTCATTTTTCGTAACTCCAACAAATAACTTTCAATATTATTTGAAATCAAAAGGTTCATTATTCCGTTGTTCTTCAAGTGTTTTGGGAACAAAAGTTGGTTATGCTCTGCCAAAAGATTTAGTTTTAGATTATTTTGGTGGATTTGGTGAAATAGTTGATTTTGAAGATATTTCTTACACATTTGTTTATTTGAATAAATTGACTCAATTCGTTATGAAATTGATTGAAAAAATGTATTTTATTCCGACTGTAAAACGTCGTGGGCAAATGTTCAGAATAGTTTACGAACCAATTATCGCAAACAACCAACTTGCAAGAATTATCAACCAATTTGAAGAAAATATTCCGAAAGATTTGTTTATTCAAGGCGAAATGCCTAAAAATTTCGTAACAGAATTTATTTATGATTACTTAAATTATGTAATTTACAAGTTCTTAGGAATTAAGGCATACAAATTCAAAGATGTTAAATCAGGAACTTATTTGATTAAAGATTTGGAACAAAAATCTTTGATGAAAGGTAATGATTACGCAGAAAACTTCGCTCAATGGTTTGATGAATTATATCTTGGTAAGTACGATGTAATTCCGTTCTTCAAGGTTAATAAATTGAACGATGAACAATTTGAATTGAAGGTTCATATCAAAAACAGAAAAACTGGCGAAGATGCTTTAATTGATGATTTGTATGTAAAAGACGAAGTTTTTGGTGTAAATTCTTCAGATATTGCAAGAATTGTAGAAAAACAATTGAATTATGCGACTCGTTATATGCCTGAGTTGGAAACCTTGTTTGAAGATGAGGACAAATTGTCTTTAACTCTTGATTTAGGCGAAGTTTACAAGATAATCACGCAGACTGCATATTATCTTCAAAAGGCTCAAATCGAAGTTATTTTGCCTGATGAATTGGTTAATGTTGTAGTTCCTCGTGCATCGATTAATGCGAAAGTTAAGGCTTCTCGTTCAAATGATTTGTTGGATATTTTCAATACAACTTCTTCAACTTCATTGTCATTAGACGATATTCTTGATTTTTCTTATGAAATCGCTCTTGGCAACGAAAAAATGTCTTTGGAAGAATTCAAAGAATTGATTAAAGATTCAAAAGGCTTGGTAAAATATAAAAATAAATATATTTTAGTTGACGAAGAAGAAAGTAAGAAATTAATTGAAAAGATTTCAAATGCAAATCATAGCAAAATGACTAGAATGCAATTAATTCACGCATCTATGTCAGGTCAATTGGAAGAATACGATTTCGATTATGATGAAGCCTTTGCAAATATCTTGAAAGATTTCACAAAACCAGTTGATGTTACTCCGCCAAAAGGTTTGAAAGGCGAATTAAGACCATATCAACAAACAGGTTTGAAATGGTTGTGGACAAATGTTTCAAAAGGCTTTGGTTGTTGTATGGCAGATGACATGGGGTTAGGTAAAACTATCCAAGTTATCAGTTTGATTTTGAAAATGAAAGAAGAAGATAAACTTAAAAAGCCAGTGCTTGTTGTTTGTCCGACAACTTTGATGGGTAACTGGATGAAAGAACTTCAATTGTTCGCACCTGACTTGAAAGCAACAACTTACCATGGTTTGGAAAGAAAATTAGATACTAATTTCGATATAATTCTTACAACTTACGCAATTATGAGAATTGATATTGAAGAATTGAAAAAACATACTTGGGGTATGATTATTGTTGACGAAGCACAAAATATCAAAAACCCTGATACAGCACAAACTTTGGCAGTTAAAATCTTGAAATCAGACGTTAAGATTGCAATGACAGGTACACCTGTTGAAAACAGATTAACTGAGTTGTGGAGTATTTTTGACTTCATCAATGCGGGTTATTTGGGTTCATTGAGAGAATTCCAAAAAAGTTATGCAATTCCTATTGAAAGATTTAAGGAAAACTCTCGTGCTACAAAATTGAAATTATCAGTTTCTCCATTTGTTTTAAGACGTTTGAAAACAGACAAACACGTTATTTCAGACTTACCTGAAAAAATGGTACTTAACGATTACTGTTACTTGTCTAAGAACCAAGCAGTTCTTTACGAAAAGACTTTGAACGAAATGATGGAAAAAATCAGTGGATTTACTGGTATTAACAGACGTGGTAACATCTTTAAACTTATTACTGCGTTGAAACAAATTTGTAACCACCCTTACCAATTCTTGAAATCAGGCGATATGAACAAAGAATCTTCAGGTAAGATGGAACAATGTATTCAATTGGTTCAAAACATTATTAATAATGACGAAAAGACTCTTATCTTTACACAATATAAAGAAATGGGCGATATTCTTGTTCACGTAATCGAAGACGAATGCGGAACAACTCCAGTATTCTTCCATGGTTCATTGAATGTAAACCAACGTGAAAAAATGATTGAGGACTTCCAAAATAATCCTGAAACTAAAGTAATGATATTGTCATTAAAAGCAGGTGGTACAGGTTTGAACTTAACAAGTGCTACAAACGTTATTCACTACGACTTGTGGTGGAATCCAGCGGTTGAAGATCAAGCAACTGACCGTACTTACCGTATCGGTCAAGACAAAAACGTTATGGTTCACAGACTTATCACTCTTGGAACTTTCGAAGAAAAAATTGACGAAATGCTTAAATCTAAGAAAGAACTTGCTGATATGGCTGTTTACGAAGGTGAAAAGATTATCACAGAACTTTCAGACCAAGAAATCTACGATATCTTTACTTTGTCTGCTCAATAAAGTTGTAATAAATTTTTATAAATACGCAATTTTCATGGCTCAAAATACTTTACATGGATATAAAAGTGTTTTGTGTGTAAATGATTATCAGTAATTCTAAAAATTTTATACAGCCAAATTTTACGGCGAATGTTATGCCTAAAAATTGTGCTGAATATATCGATAATAAATTAAAATCGGCTAAAACTGTTGATATTTTTTGTCATAATTCTAGTGATGAAGATACTTTCAACAGTGCAAAAGCGATGTATTCATATTTAAAAAATCAAGGTATTACCCCTAGAATTATCGCTTCAGGTGGTAAAGAAAATTATCAATACGATGTTAAAAAGTTTGATATAATTCAAGCAAATGAAATTTCTGACAATACAAAAAAAGCCGATATGGCCTTGTGTGTTGATTTTAGTTCGCCGACTAGAGTTCAATCAAATGTATTGAAATATTTAAACGGCTACGGCTCAAATATTGTAGGATTTGACCACCATAACGACCCTGACGTCGTTGTAAAAGATTATAATAAAATTACTCAATCATACGCAAAAACTCAAACAATGCCACAAATCGAGGCAAAAGATTATTACATTGATGCTTCTGCAAAATCAAATTGTGCAATTGTATCAAGATTTTTTGATGCAGTAGGACACAAAACAACAAAAGAAGAAGCATGTTCTTTGTTTGCTGGTATGTTTGATGACACTTCAAAAGATGGAATTACAAAAGTGGGTACTTTTGGACAAATTAAGGTATCTCAAAAAGCAAATGATAACGGAAATACAAAAGAAGTTATGAAAAATGTTATGAAAAATGTGAATGTTTTGGATAAACTTTCTGTTTTGAAACACTTTTTCGACAAAACAAAATTAACTGATAAAGAAATTGCTTTTTCAAAAACCTTAAACGACAAAACACAATTTTCAAACAATGGCAAATTTGCTTACATCGAAATCGCTCCAAATGACGAAGAATGGAAAAATTTAGGCAAAGATACTGTTCGTTCAACAAAAGTTTTACAACAATTCAGAAAAGATACTCTTAAAAATGACAACGTAGACGCAGTTGCAGTTTTCTACCCAACAAATGGCGGTATTTACAAAATGAGTATTTTGACTAAAAATGATTACGCAAAACAAATTATTGATAACATCAAAGCAAATACATGTCCTGATTTAGTTGCAGGTGGACACGAAAACCGTAGTGGCGGAACAATTGATACTCAAGATGCTCAAAAATGCCACGAATGGGTTAAATTGTTTAAACAATCTGCAGATGAAGTTTTAGGCAAATAATTAACGTTTTAATTCTTTTTTCAAGAACTTCAAAATACCTGTGTTAATATTTTTGTTTACAACTTTTACAAGATCTTTGCTTGCAGTGTTTGTGTATTCTGAGAACAAATTTTTATCCTCAGGGTTGTTTATAAATACTTTCCATAAATTTGAAACTTGTTTTCTGAAATAGTCAGAGCCTATTGTTTCAAAGTTTTCGTTTCGAACGTCATATTCAATTGTAAACGTTAAGGATTGTTCTGACATTCTGTGAGGGTTAAAATCATCTTTTATGTAAATTGGTCGTTGATAGAAAATCAAATCAGGCTTGAATGCGTGAATACAAGCCAATTCTTTGGTATCTCTATCTACACCATCAATAACTTTCGTGTCAAAACTGTCGAAAAAGTCTACAAAACGTTTCATTCTTGCTTCGTCAATATCTTCTGAGTCAAGCAAATTATCTTGAGTTACGATAATCGGAAATACTTTGAAATCCTTGTCAAAATACAACAAGTTGTAAAGCCCCATAAATTCAGTGTGTGCGATGTCAGAACATACAAAAACTGTTCTAATAGGCTTGTCTGACTTTTGGATTTTTGCTAATTTCTTGATGTAATTTGATTTTGAGATTAATTCTTCTTTTGTGCAACCAAAAGAGTATTGAATAGTTTTGAAAATATTTTTGCTAGTGGCTAAATATTTCAAAATTGCTTTTTGTTTTTCAACGCAATTGCTAATTCTTTCAGAAAATGGAATTTGTATCAATTTTTCGATTTTTACCGATTTTTTTACATAGCAATTTTGTTTTAAGAATTTTTTAGTTTTTTCAAACAAAATGTTTGTGTCTAAAACTGTGCTGAAATTCAAGGCTCTAAGTGCAAGCGGTTTGTATAAATTAAATCCTTTGTATTCTCTTGGTGTTTCTTCTTGAATTCGAGAGTCGCTAATTCCGATGATGTTTAAGTATTCGCTTAAATTGTAATTATCAAGAATAGCATCTAAAAGCAAGCCCATTCCGAAAATTACAACTTTTTTGTCTGCGTATTTTTCTTTCAAAATTTCTAATTTTTTATCAAAATTTATTGATTTTAAATAATCAACGTATGAAAGGTATTCTTCATTAATCTTCGTATTCATTTATTTCATTATCGCTTTCATTTAAAGGTTCTTCTTCAATAACAATAACTTCTTCGTCAACAAGATTTTTGTTTACAAGTGATGCAACAATTTCAAATGCACGTCTTACAAGTTCGTCTGATTCGTAATATTTGAATTCGCCTAAACGACCTGCGAAGTAAACGTTTTCTAATTTGCTTGCATCTTCTAGGTATTTTGTAAAAATTTCATTTGAAACAACGTTATTCAATGGGTAAAATCTTTCGTTTTTGCCTAATTCAAATTCTTCAATATATTCAAATCCTGCAATTTCCTTGTTTCTGTTGTAAATTCTATCTGGTGTAACGTGTGCAAAGAAATTTGTTCTTATAAAATCGTATTCATAAGGGTAGTTGTATGTTCCTCTAAAATCATCAGGAACAATGTTATTTTCAAGTTCCATTCTTACGCTTCTATAAGGCAACTCGCCGTGTTTGTAATCAAAATATTCATCAATTGAACCTGTGTAGAAAATTCTATCGAATTTTGCAGGATTTATGTCTGAAAATTCTGTATTTAATTTTAATTTTATGTTTTTGTTGCTTTTTAAAATGTTTTCAATTAAGTTAGTCCAACCGTTTTCAGGCATTGCAACATATTTTTCTTTGTAATATCTGTTATCAGTGCTGATATAGAATGGATAATAAGTGTCTGCACATTCAGGAAGTGCATCTTCTTCAATTCCCCATTGTTTCATTGTGTAAGGTTTAAATACGTTTTCGTAGAAATAATTAGACAAGAATTTTAAATCTTCGTCCATTTTTCTATACATTTCAGCAAGTGTAATTTGTCTGTTGTAACCAAATTTTGCTATCAATTTGTTTGTCAAAGTTTTTGCAAAATCTTCAGGAAACAATTGCTCAATTGTGTTTAAACACAAAGGCATATCAACATTTACGCCTTGAATGTGTACAGCAGGTCTAAATGCAACTGGAGATAATTTTGTAAATTTTGATAGGTAGTCCCAAATGTATTTGCCCTCTGTATGCAAGTAGTTTATGTGTCTTGCGTGAACCAAAATGTTTGAGTCTTTGTCGACATAATCATAGTGCATTCCACCAACGTGGCTTGCTTTATCGATTACAACAACTTCTTCTCTAAGCATTGTTGCAATTCTTTCTGCGATAATTGCACCAGTTAAACCTGCACCAACTACTAAATTTTTCATTTTTTGCTCCTATCTGGAATTTAATTTACCATGGACTTGTTGTTTGTTCAAATTAGTCAGTAAACCTAAATTTTACTAAAGCCCAAAGTGCGTGAAATCCGTCTTTCCACGTAATTTTTTTGCCCTCTGCGTATTCTCTGCCGTAGTATGAAATAGGTAATTCATATAATCTAGCACCTTTTTTCAAAACTTTTGCAGTGATTTCAGGCTCAAAATCAAATCTGTTTGATTTAATTTCGATATCTTTTATAAAATCGGCTTTGAATGCCTTATAACAAGTTTCCATGTCAGTTAAAGTTGTATTGTATAACATATTTGTTACGAAAGTAAGCAATTTGTTTCCTAACAAATGGTGGAACATAAATGCTCTTGATGGTTTTCCGCCGTTTAGACGTGTACCATAAGCAACATCTGCTTTATCGTCAAGGATTAATTGGATTAAATCTTTGTAATCAACAGGGTCGTATTCCAAATCTGCATCTTGAATAACTATGATATCCCCAGTTGCTTCTTTAAACCCTGTTCTAAGTGCTGCCCCTTTACCTTGGTTTACATCGTGATACAAAACTTTATATGGTAAAGTTGGGTAAATTTCTTTTGTGCC
>SAMEA104315436__coassemble_1917_pt1 | contig 10251 bp, 13 predicted proteins | sample SAMEA104315436__metabat2_low_PE_046 | metagenome-assembled genome bin SAMEA104315436 (sample SAMEA104315436) | gut metagenome | biome: Monkey gut; feature: monkey-associated habitat; material: faeces | place: China | collected 2013
TGTGATTGCTCATTTGTTATACCAAATAACTTTAAAAGCAATTTTTCTCGATTTTCAATCATTTGTAATTCCTTTCTCTTAACTTTTTATATCTAAAGTTAAGATAGGAACTAATCTATTGATTTTATTGAGTTACACAAAACTTATTTAATTAAATTTTGAAAACAATATTACTATTTTATAGTTTTTATTTTAAAAATTATATAGAAATAGTTTATATTTTATTTAATGACTTTTACAGAAATTTGTGATAATATAAAACATAACAATTGATATAAAATGTTATGTTCTGCACTGTTACTATTGGGTTTTAACCTATAAGATGAAGTTGTTATAACTTTCATCAATTTGGTCTTGGTCTATTCCTATATATCTCAAAGTTATTTGAGGTGATGAATGATTAAAAATTTTCTGCAGAATAGCAACATCTTTGAATTTTTTGTAATGATGATAACCAAAAGTTTTACGCATTGTATGAGTACCGATTTTTTCTTGTAAGTTTGTATTCTTTGCGGCTTCTTTCAAAATATAGTATGCACCAAATCTATCTAATCTATTATTAAAAATCGTTGAAAATAAAGGCTCATTTGAAAGTTTATCTTTTGTGAATTCTTCAAACATTGGTTTTAATTTTGCATTAATAGGAATTTTTTTGTATTTACCTGTTTTCTTCTCGGTAATTTGTATATGGCTTTTATTTTGAACATCTCCAACATTTAAAGCAACAATGTCCGAAATCCTTAATCCACAATTAATTCCTATTGTAAAAAGTAATAAATCTCTTTTACTCTTTTTAAAAAAATAATTTTCTAATTTTTTTAAATTTTTTAAATCTCTAATTGGTTCAACTGTTGTCATACTTTTTCCTTTCTTGATTAACCTAAATTTTTAAAATCTGACATTTTATTTTAAAAATGCTCAATTTAATCAAGATTTTTATAATTTACAACAAAAAAATGCCACCCTATTGGGTGGCTTTAAATTTGGTTTTTGGTTTTGGTTATTTGGTTATTTGGTTATTTTTGGTTTGGTTTTATAATTTGATTTGGTTAATTTTTTGGTTGGAGTTAAAAGGTTTGTTATGCTACGTATTGTGGAGCAGATGATTTTGCTGCACTGTCTAATGCTGAGCCAACTTGTTCGTATTCTGCTTCTAATACTTTTAACTCTTGTTCAATTTTTAAGATTTGATTATCTAATTGTTTATCTTTTTGATTTAATCTTGCTTCTTCTGCTTTTTGGAATTGTGCTTTTTGTTGGTCGTATAAGTTTTTCATTACCAAGTATTGGTATTGTGATTGTGCTGTTGCATCTTGACCTTGTACTTGACCTGAACCTTGAAGGTAAGCATAATTTTGTTGAGCAGCATTCATTGCGTAATTGTGAGAACCTACCATATATTGGCTCATTCTACCAAACATTGTTGCTGGTGCAGTTGTTAAGTCGTTCATTGAAACTTCACCATCTGCAATTGCTGCTGTATATGATTGTAAATCTTCTAACTCATGTCTTTTTTGCATCAATTGATAATTCTTATCATTGATTTGACTTTTTAAAGCCATTTTTCTTGCGAAGAACATTAAGTAACCCATTTTTTTAACCCCTAACCAAATTTATTATTTTTTACTAACCAAATTTCTTAAAATCTTAGAACTTAATCTTTTTATTTAACCTTATTTCTTAAGTCCTGAAACCTTAACCTTTACCTTACATTTATATAAAGTATTTTCAAATTCAATAATTGCCATGTTTTGAGGGGTTTGTTAAGTTTTGTTAAGTAAATGCAAATTTCTAAAACTTTTACTATGACATGAAAAAGGCGATATCTAAGATACCGCCTTTTTTAGATTTATAAATTTTATTAATTATTAATGACCTGCAGTTAAAACTCTGTCGATTAAGCCATATTCCATTGCTTCTTGAGCAGATAAATAGTGATCTCTTTCGCAGTCTGCAACAACTTTTTCAACTTTTTGACCTGAATTTTCAGCAATAATTGTTGTCAACATAGTTTTCATTCTCAAAATTTCTTTTGCTTCCAATTCGATATCTGTTGCTTGACCTTGAGCACCGCCTAAAGGTTGGTGAATCATAATTCTTGCACTTGGCAAAGCCATTCTCTTGCCTTTTGCACCTGAGCATAACAAGAATGCACCCATTGATGCTGCTTCACCGATACAAATTGTTTGAACATCAGCCTTGATTAATTGCATTGTGTCATAAATAGCCATACCTGCGGTAATTACACCCCCTGGGCTATTAATGTATAACATAATATCTTTTTCAGGATTTTCGCTATCCAACAATAACAATTGAGCAACGATAGAATTTGCTAATTCGTCGTCAATTTCATCGCCTAGAAAAATAATTCTTTCTCTCAATAATCTTGAAAAAATATCAAAAGAACGTTCACCTCTTGAAGATGCTTCGATTACTGTCGGAACGTAACTTAAAATTTTTGATCTATTTAAAGTTTCCATATTTTCTCCTTGTCTATATAAATATCATACTATAAATATGAAAAAATCAAGTATTTAACAAAAAAGAGCGGTTCAAAGTCCGCTCTTTTTAATTATTTATTTAATAATGAATTTACTTTTCCCATAACCACAGTTTGAGCATTTGTGAAAAATTCTGCATAATTAAATGTTTTTATTGAGTCGAGAATTTCCATTCCATGTTTTTTGAAATATTCAGCATCAATTTTTTCAGAATTAATTTCAGGGCTATAAGCACGTCTTATAGGAGAGTAAAAACTTCCCAAACCGCCAACAAATGAAGAAATATCTTCAAATGGAACAGAAGTTACATCAACATCTTTACTTCTCAAAGCAGAAATCAAAGATTCAAAACGTTCGTCAACAAGAACTTTATTTGGACCTACAACTAAAATACTTGTCGCATACTTTTTAGCATCTTCAGGAGAAACTTCTATAAAATCCCAATTTTGCAAAGGTTTTGGTAATTCACTTGTAATTGCACCTGAAACTTTAACACCTAAATTTGGACGGATTAAAGTCATTACAGAATTCAAGTGAACAAAACCGTTAATATCTATTCTATAAACCTTGTAATTTGCACCTAAAACAGACTGCAACCACAAAATACCTGTCGAACTTGTACCTCTGCCTGAATGACCGACATAAATATTATGACCGTCAATAAGAACATCACTACCCTCTAAATACAAGCCTTTATCAGGAAAAGTCGGTGATGGAATAGGTACTGCAATATATTTGATAGAAGAATCTTCTTTTAACAAAGGTTTAAAGATTTTTCTTACAATAAAACGTTCTTTATCACGCATTGGAACACGTTGAGCACATTCAATAACAGTGTTTCCGATAACAATTACAGCATCTTTTGGAAACATAAAGTTATGCCCTTGTTGAACATATTTCATATATTGTAATTCTGCAACATCAAGAACTTCAGGGTTTAATCTAGTTACTGAAACTTCTTTTTCTTTCAAGAATTTTGAAACATCATCAGAATCTTGATTAATTTTTTCGTACAAATAAGGTTTTACTTGTTGGATAGGTTTACCAACTTCGTTTTTCATAACCTTTTCATTATCAACAATATAGCCGTAGCCCAAAACTGATTTGTGAATTTGAGGTACAGACAACATCTTTGGAGAGCCTAAAATTACAGACTCCAAAGAATCCCATTCATGCTCTACATAAACCGCAGAATTTTTATTAATTGTTTTTGATGGAATTGCCATAAAAATAATTATTAAAATCGCAAGAACGAATGCAAAAATATTTATAAATCTTCTCATATTAATCTTCCCAAAAAAGAGGAGTATTTTTTAAATACTCCCCTTAATTATTTTGTTATTGTTTTAAAAATGTTTCATAATTTCTAGCCAACAAGTGAGAACGAACTTGATTAATTAAATCAAGAGCAACCCCAACCATGATGATTAGTGATGTAGCCCCAATCCCTTGCAAAGTCTTGATGTTAGTTACATAAGATGCAAAAGACGGAACTAATGCAATAATACCAAGTGCGATAGCACCGATAAATGTTGTTTTACTCAAAATTTTATCCAATGCTTCTGCTGTTGGTTTACCAGGTTTAATCCCAGGAATTGATGAACCATATTTTTTCAAGTTAGTTGCAATATCTTTTGGTTGCATATTCGGCATAATTGATGCGTAGAAGAATGTCAACGCAAAGATTAGCAAGAAATACAAGATATAATAAGGAATTCCGTCAGGACTCAAGAATTGAGTCAACCAAATAACAGAATTTTTCAAAGCCCCTGCTGGTAAGTTTGATTGACCAACCAAACTCAAAGCAGTTGTAGGGAATAACAAAATTGCGATAGCAAAGATGATAGGCATTACCCCACCTGGGTTTAATTTGAATGGAATAAATGTGTTTACTCCACCGTATACCTTGTTACCAACTTGACGTTTTGGATTGATAATTGTAACTTTTCTCACTGCTTCTTGCATAATAACAATGACTACCATTGTTGCAAAGAAAATAAGTAGTAACATAAACAATCCGAATCCTAAAGATGGATCTCTTGAAACCATTTGAGCAGTTCTTGATGAATAAATTGGGATACCTGAAATGATACCCACAAAGATTATCAAAGAACCACCATTACCGATACCTTTTTCGGTAATAAGTTCAGAAATCCACATTACAAGAACTGAACCTGCAGTAAGAACTGCAACTGAACTGATGTAAAACATCACAGGATTTACACCTGAAGTAATTGCACCAGGGAGATGGCTCATATAAACCATAAATATAACTGCTTGGAATGCTGCTAATATTACGGTAAATAATCTTGTATATTGAGATAATTTTCTTCTACCTGCTTCACCTTCTTCTTTTTGTAATTTTTCCAAAGAAGGGATAACAACTGCCATTAACTGAATAATGATAGATGCGGTAATGAAAGGTCCGATACCCAAAGCAAAGATAGAAACTTTACCTAAAGCACCACCTGAAAATAAATCCAAGAAACCAATCAAGTTATTTCCGCTTGCAATATTCGAGAAAATAGCATTGTTGATACCGTAAATCGGCATTTGAACGCCAAAACGAAACGCTGCAATCATCAAAACAGTAAATATAATTTTACTTTTCAACCCTGAAGCATTCCACATTGACATTAAATCCGCAGAAGTAGGCATTTTCATTTTACCTTGTTGCATTATACTAATTCAACCTTTCCGCCTGCTGCTTCAATTTTTTCTTTTGCTGATGGAGTTACATAGTTTGCTTTAACTGTAACTGCTCTTTTGATTTCACCGTTACCCATAATTCTTAAACCTTGAGCAGATGAGTGTGCTTTTTTGATTTCTTTTAAAGAATCTAAAGAAACTTCTTCTAAAGATAATCTTTCGATAGCACTAACATTCATTTCAGCATATTTGATTTGGTTGATGATTTTGAAGCCTTTTAATTTAGGCATTTGTCTGTATGATGGCATTTGACCACCTTCAAAACCTCTTTTAGAACTTCTACCTGAACGTTGTCCTTCACCATTTGCACCACGGCAAGAAGTTTTACCATGACCTGATGCACGACCACGACCAAATCTTTTAGATTTTTTTGTTGAACCTTCTGCAGGTTTTAAATCTTCTAATGTAATCATAATTATATTTCCTTCTTTCTAAATTCTAAATTATTCAACTACTTTTACTAGGTGAGAAACTTTGTTTACCATGCCCATGATTGTTGCACTTGCAGCATGTTCAACAACTTGTTTCATTTTTCTTAAACCTAATGCAGTAACCACTTTTCTTTGTGCTGGTGAAGCACCGATTAAACTGCCTACTAATTTAATTTTTATCATTTGTGTTTGTGTTTTAGCCATTTTTATAATCCTTTTTTATAATAATCAAAGTAATAACAAAATTAGCCAATGGACTAATTTAATAATTGAGCAACTGTTAAGCCACGTTTTTTAGCAACATCTGAGAATGGTGCTAATTTTTGTAATGCGTCTAATGTTGCGTTTGCTGCGTTTAATGGTGATTTTGAACCTAAAGATTTAGACAAGATGTTTTCGATACCTGCTAATTCTAATACTGAACGAACTGCACCACCTGCGATAATACCAGTACCTTGTGCTGCTGGTCTTAACATTACTGCACCTGCACCTGATTCACCAGTGATTTGGTGAGGAATTGTAGTTTTGAAAATAGGTACATTGATAAGATTTTTACGTCCATCAGCGATTGCTTTTTGAATAGCAACGATAACTTCTGCTGCTTTTGCACAACCTACACCAACTTGACCTTTTTGGTTACCAACGATAACAACAGCACGGAAACTTTATTTTTTACCACCTTTTACTACTTTTGTTACACGTCTGATTTGAACTACACGTTCTTGCCATTCTGAAACAGGTTTTTCTTCTGTTGTTTCAACTTTTTTACGTCTTGAACGTTGTTTTCTTTCACCTTTTTCTCTTGCTACATCTTCGAATTCTTCATGTGCTACTTCATGAACTTCTTCTGTAGTTTCTTCAGCAGTTGCTTCAGCAACAACTTCAGTTTGTTCTAATTTTTCTTCGTTTGACATTTTTACCTTCCTTATAAAGTAATACTACATTTCTTTTTAAATAAATTTTGAATACGCCAAAATAAAAAGCATTTAAGCCTATTGGAATTCATATTCAACGTGAGTTTTTCTGACATGTTTTATTCTAAAATAAAAAATCTTGAAATGCAAGCATACTGTTATATTTTTACAAAAATTTATTTTCTTTTGTTAATAAAAGTAAAAAAATGCTGAAAAAATAGCAAATTTTTTATTTAGGTGATTTAAAATGTATGTAATTGATTACAAAAGAAGGAAATATAATGACAATTGGATTAAATACAAGTATGGTTATGCACCAACAAGCGGTTGATTCTCACAACCAAGTTGTTATGCAAAATGATGCTTTAATTCAACAATATAATCAAATTGCTATGCAAACTCAACCACAAGGAGATTTATTTGTGAAAAATAATGGAATTCTTCCACCAAGAGATTGGAAACCTGATAAATACGCAGGTTTAGGACCTGAACTTTCTCCTCAAGAAAAACTTAAAAAGAAATATGAGGATTTGAGAAAGCCTATGTATTTGAACGAAACTCAACAACAAGAGAACGTTCAAGAGGAAGAAAAGCCTAAAACTTTCAAGCAAAAAATCAAGGATTTTGGAACAAAAATCAAAAATTATTTCAAAAATTTATTTCATAAAAACAAAGAGGAGTCATAATTGACTCTTTTTTGTTGAAATTATTAATATAACTGAATTTCAAAACACAAATTTCCTATTTGACAAAGGCATGTTTTCAAAGTAAATTTATATTATGAACAGATTTCTTGAGAGTTTAATTTACTTTAACAAACAATTCAACACAAAGACAGAGCAGTCTGTTGCTAGGATTTTGTTTAACTACTCTCTTAAAATTTCGACTGCGGAGTCTTGTACTGGCGGTCTTTTGAGTTCTCGACTTACAGATATCGCAGGAAGTTCATCTTTTACAAAAGAAAATTTTGTAACTTACGCAAACGAAGCAAAAATTGAACTTCTTGGAGTTTCACCTGAAGTTATAGAAAAATACGGTGTTGTAAGCGAAGAATGTGCATTAGAAATGTCAGAAGGCTTATACAAAAAGACAGGTTGCGATGTCGCAATTGCAACGACAGGTGTTGCAGGTCCTACAATTCCTGAACCTGACAAGCACGTTGGACTTCTTTACGTTGCAATAAAAAACAAATACGCAAACAAAGTTAAAAAAATCGAAATAAACCCTTACCATAGCAGAAAAATGATTAAATTTTTATTCACTCAGTCTGCTTTGGAATTTTTAATCGAATTTCTAAACGAAAATTATGTCAATGCTATGCAGCAACTATCTGTTCAAGAAGTTCAGGATACTCCTTAATCAAGATTTTTGCAAAATCTTTCGGATCAATTTGAGTTAAAACAATTGACATCAATTCAGGTGGCAATTCTGAATTCATACCGATTAAAGATTCTGTTTGGAATGCTGAAACACAAGGCATCATATCATTTTTTTCGATAGAACCTAGCATTGTTGTATAAGCATCAGCAGGGAATAATTGCATTACTTCTTCGTCTTGTTCGTACATATTCATAACCATAAGACGTTTTGCATCAGGGTCCATTGCAACTAATGCTTCTTTATAAGTATCGTCATCTAATCCTTTTAGCATTTCTATTAACTTTTTAGGATCTTCTTCAACAACAGGGTTGCCTGTTGCAGTTTCTATCATTACAGCCAAAACTTCAGGATCCATTTTTTCTAAACTTTTCATCAAAAATGCAGGATCTAAATCTTTATTCAAAACAAAGTTATTCAATTCTTTGTCAGGCATCATTTCCATGATTTTTGGCAACGTAAAGCAAACCATTGCAGCATTTACAACTTCTTCTATTGGTGCTATATCTTCAATAAGTTTAAGTAATTGTTCTTGAGAAAAGAAGTTTAAACCCAAACGCAAATCATCATCTTCAAGATATTCCAACAATTCAGGTTGTTCTTGTTGAGGAATTTGCGAAAGAATATTAAATTTATTTCCTGGTTCATCTAATCTATAAGATTTGATTAACACATCAGGATTATGTGTTAGTTGCTTTTCAAATTCTGCGGCTTTTGTGTTGCCTTGTTTTTTCTCAGCCTCAATAATTTCATCAACAGTCTTGTCTGTATAATTCATCATACGTTCAGATGTGATGTTTAATTTGCTTTGCAACAAACGCATATTAGAATCTATTGTAATTGGTGCCATACGATAACCCTCTAGTAAAACTCTTACTTATATAAACATTTTTTGTTCCTCGTAATTTCAGTTTTACAAAAAATTGTAACATTTGTAATATTTCAGATATATAGTATAATAAAAAGCATAAAAAAGGAATACAAAAATGAAAAAGATTTTAACTTATACTTTAGCAATTTTATTTGTAATATCAGTATTTTCGGTGAATTCTGCTAATGCAACAGTACAACAAAAAGCAAGTAAATCTAAAAAGCCATATACAGAACGTGTTTATACCGTTCCTACAAAAGATGGGCATATTATTCACGCATATTTAAGTTACCCAAAAACAAAACAAAAAGGTTATCCTACAATAATCATGCTTCATTCTCTTGGTAGAAGTGCTTATTACTGGAAACCTTTGCAAGAAAAATTTAACAATTTAGGTTTTGCAGTTTTAAGATTAGATTTCAGAGGACATGGCAAAAGTGTTTACGATAAAAACTTCCACCAAAAATCTTGGACAACCTACAAAAACGCAACTTTTATAAAATACCCACAAGATGTTATAACAACAATCAATACAATTCAAAAAGAAACAAGAAAACCAAACTTTTCAAATTATGCAATTATTGGTAGCGATATCGGTGCAAACACTGCAGTTTTAGTGGCAAAGCAATTACCACAAAAGCCTAAAGCACTTGTTTTAATTGCACCATCTATGAACATTAAAGGTTTGTATATCCCTGTGGCTATGACAGAAATCGGTTTAACTCCAATTCTTGCAATATCAAGCAAAACTGACCCTTATTTTATGAAAGAACAAGAAAAAATTGCAAAATTTGCACAAGGAGTTTTTGACGTTTACAACACTCAATCAGGTCAATCAGATATGCTTATCATCAAACAAAACCCTGAAGTTCAACCAACAATTATTAATTGGGTAGTTAAATATTTTAAAAAATAAAAAATCAATAAAGCGTAAATTACTTAACTCAAATAATAAATTTACGGAAAAAAACATTGCGATTTTGGGCGGTGTAACGACTAATGATATAAAATCGGTATTGGAATTATTTTTGTTAAATAATGGAATTAAACCGAATTTTTATGAATCACAGTACAATAAATTTTTTGAAGACAGTGTTTTTGAAAATGAGGAATTGAAAGAGTTTAAACCGGATATAATATATTTATGCACAAGTATCAAAAACCTTGTCGATTTACCCGAAATTACAGATGACAAAGCAACTGTCAAACAGAAACTCGAGAATTGTTACAGAAAGTTTGAAAAAATTTGGACAAATCTTTCAGAAAAATATCATTGTTCGATTATTCAAAACAATTTCGAATATCCGTATTATCGCTTGTTGGGGAACAAAGATGCGAGCGATATTCATGGCTATGTAAATTTTATAACGAGATTAAATCTCGAATTTTACGATTATGCTCAGACGAATGACAACTTTTTCATTTGCGATATAAATTACATTTCAGCA
>SAMEA104315436__coassemble_1938_pt1 | contig 10119 bp, 8 predicted proteins | sample SAMEA104315436__metabat2_low_PE_046 | metagenome-assembled genome bin SAMEA104315436 (sample SAMEA104315436) | gut metagenome | biome: Monkey gut; feature: monkey-associated habitat; material: faeces | place: China | collected 2013
TGAGTTAATAAGTCTAAAACTTCTTCTTCTCTGTGAGTCAAATCTGATAAGTAATTTGATTCTTGTGCTTTTTGTTGAGCAATTTCTTCTTCTTTGAATGATTTTTGGAAGTAATCGAAGAAACGTGCTGTTAAAATTGGTGGCATATAAACTTTGCCGTTTGCAACTTCGTCAATTGCGTAAATCAATTGTGCTGATGCCATAGTTTTTAACACATATCCTTTAGCACCCAATTTCATTGCTCTGAAAATTAAATCTGCATCATCGTAAGCACTTAATGCCAAAACTCTTGTTTGTAAACCTAATTCTTCGATTTCTTGAATTGCTTGCAAACCATTTTTTTCAGGCATGTTCATATCCATTAAGACAACATCAGGTTTGTATTTTTTGATTAATGTGATTCCTTGGTTAGCACTTGTTGTTGCTGCAACCACATCAAATGAACTTTCCATACTTAAAAGTTCTTTAACCCCTGCCAAGTGATCATAATTGTCATCAATTAACATTACTCTGGCTTGTTTTTTGAATTGTCTCATTTGTTCCCCCAAATTCTTTTTTATGTCCCTATAATTTTTTTCGTTTTCTACACTGTTCATACTACATCTTTTTAGAGGAGTGAACATCGACAAAAAGATTAAAAAAATAGGGGTTAATGGTCTATAAAAGGGTATAGACCAAAGGATTTAGAGAGGGTTCAAATCCAATAAGCACATGCGTTTTGAAAAATCCACCAAAAAATTGAGTATGATTTTTTTCTACTACGTTGAATGTAATCTGTTTATAGTATGAGTATGATATAATAATAAGCAGATTATAGGAGATATGACATGGAAATTTTACTTTTTGCTGTTGGATTTTTGACAGGTGCAATTATCGTGGCAGTTATTTATACAGTAATTATCAACAAAAACAAGAGTTCAAACGATACTTTGATTAAACAAATGGAACTTAATTTTGAAAATATGGCGAATAAAATTTTTGAACAAAGTTCTGAAAAATTAACTAATACGAACAAGGAAAAACTAGAAGATTTCTTCTCAAAATTTAAAGAAAAAATTGAAGATTTTGAAAAACGTACAAACGAAAAATTCAAATGTGAAAACGATAATTTTATTAAATTTGACGAAAACATAAAACAATTTATTGAAGCAGGCTCAAAGATTTCGCAGGATACAAATTCTTTGACAAAAATAATGAAAGCAGACAATAGAACTCAAGGTCAATGGGGTGAAATTGTTTTAGAACGTGTATTAGAGGCTTCAGGATTAAGAAAAAATGAAGAATATGTTGTTCAAAAAGCAAATACTGTTGAGGGTAGACCTGATGCAATTGTAATGTTGCCTGAAAATAAATGCGTTATGATAGACGCTAAAACTTCTCTTGCTTCATTTTCAGCATATTTGGAAGCCGAAGATGAAACAGAAAAAGAAAAATTTAAAAATGAGTTTAAGGAGTCAACCAAAAAACACATTACAGGTCTGACAAAGCGTGATTACACACCTGAAGATGGAAGTCTTTCGCCTGAATATATTTTGATGTTTATTCCGATAGAAAGTTGTTATTCCTTGATGTTTTGCGACGATAATCAACTTTGGGATTTTGCTTGGAAACACAAGATTATGCCTGTTTCGCCGTCAACTCTTTTGGCAAGTTTGAAGATTATAAATTCTTTCTTGGTTGTAAATCGTCAAAACCAAAACGCACAAGAAATCTCAAGACTTGCAACAAAAATGTTGGATAAGTTTTCTGATATGGTTAAAAATATTCGTTTGGCAAGAGATAAAATTGATGCAGGTTTAAAACAACTTGATGGACGTGATAGCATTCTTGTAAATGCTGAAAAAATGACAGAATTAGGTGCGGTTATGAATAAAACTATGCCTGAACCTGAACATCAAGAGGTTGAATAAAAATTTATCTTAACATTTCGTTATAAACTATAAAGTTTGCATAAAAATATTCCGATAACATACATGTCTTTATTGAAAATAAAGGGGTATGTGTATGGGAATAGATGCAATTTCAAGTGTTAATGGTAATATGTATTCTGCAATTAGCGGAATTATGTCTATTTGTAACGGCAATTTACCTGAAGATATTATTAAAAAATTAAAAGAACTTGGAATTGACCCGACTACCGTAAAATCTGTATCTGAGGCAAAAACTTTAATTGCTCAAGCCGAAAAGAACAAACAACCTCAACAAACTTCACAAGTTCAAACACAACAACAATCTTCACCAAATATTGATATGAAACAACTTAATGACGATATCAAGGCTCTTGGTGACAAATTGGGTATCAATGTTGACGTTATTTCTGACAGAAAAGAATTAATGGATAAATTAGAACAAGGTGTAAATGAGTTCATTAAAGGAGCATCTGCTCAAGCAAATATGTCTGATATTACTGTAAAAATTTCAACAGGCAAAGACGTAAAAGGTAATGCTCAACAAATGCAAGCAGATTTCAATTCAATTAAAGATAGAGTTGATGAATTAGAAAAAGCAAAAAATTCAATGTTCGCAGGTCAAGATATGCTTGCTCAAATGAATAGACTTGCTTTAGGTATTTAGTTTAGATTAATTTTTGATTAGTAAAATATTTGTACGGCACAAAATTTTTTAAATTTTGTGCCGTTATTAGTTGTTTTTTGATATATAATATTGTCAAAAGATTTACACTAATTAGGGATATAAAAATGAAGAAATTTTGGATTATTTTAGGCAGTATTGTCGGTGGCTTGTTGCTTATTGCATATTTAGGTTTTTTGTTTGTTTTACCAAACGTAATTGATTTGAACCAATATAAACCAATGGTTCAAAATTTGGTAAAAGAGCAAATTCCGTTAAATATAAATTTTGAAAATGCAAAAATTACGACTACTCCAATGCTTTCAATTGGGGTAAAGGCTGATGATGTTAGCGTAAAATTTGATGATAATACAACTTTGTTTTCAGCAGATAATGCGAAAGTTAGAATTGCGTTGCCTAGTTTATTTTTGTTGACTGCAAAGGTTTCAACCGCAGAAATTAATAATCCTAAATTAAATCTTGATATTATTGACGGAAAACAATTCAAAATTTTAATGCTTGTTGAAAATTTACTTCAAAAACAAGAAGAAAATATTACAAAGGATAATGAGGCTTCTCAAGAAGAAATGCCTTTTGACCCATCAATAATTCGAATTAAAGTTCCTAATGTAAAATTAAATAATTATGATATTTTAATGACTGATAAAAAAACAGGGCATTTGTTGGAATTAAAGGGTGACAGTTTAAAATTAGGCTACTTTAACGGAAAAGTCGTAAAAGTTAAGACAAATGCTGAATTTTATAGCGATGATGCAAAAAATATTACTGCAAATCTTGATATAAATTCATTTTTACCACCTGCAACAAAATTAGATGAAGAAGATGATAAGCCTGAAAGAGTTGAGTTGCCTTTTGTAAACCCAGTTTTGGCATATCGTGAATATAATTTGAAATCTAATTTAGATACAAAATTAAAAATTCGTGAAAAAGACGGTTTGATTAAATTGTATGGATTTTTGAATATTGATAATACAACTTTAAATCTTTCAAATTATGCCTTGCCTGAATGCTATTTTCATGGCAAATTCAGAGGCACTAAGGCTGATATTGATACAACAATTTCTGTTGCTAAAAACGAAAATGTTGCCTTGAAAGGTTTATTCAACTATGGTAAAAATCCAAAGGTTGATATGTCTGTAAATACTGATAAAATCTATTTTAAAGACGTTATAACTTTGGCAAAAGCATATTTAGATTCCTTGCATATAAAAAATGATTTGAACCACATTACAGGAACAGGTTATTTGCAAGCGAATGCAAAGGTTTACACTGATTTGAAAAAGTTGCAGTCTGAGGGGAAAATCCTTATCCGAGATGGCGGAGTTGTAAACAAAACAATCAATTTGGGTATTACAAAAACAAATCTTAATTTGCTTTTTGACGATAATAAATTAGATATCAAGGATTCTTATACATATATAAATAATTCTATTTTGAAAATAAACGGTGCAATCGATGAAAAATCAAATGCAAATATCAAAATTTTCGCAGATAGAGTTCCAATTGTCGGTTTATACAAGGCTTTTGCACCAAATGATTTGAAAAAATCTATGCAAATCAACAACGGCGATGTAACCTTGAATGCTGAAATTGTAGGTCAATTGAAAGTTGCACTGTTTAATGCAAAAGTTGGTTTGAGAAACTTTTTGATGAGTGATTCTAAAAACTCTCTAAAAGTGATGAACGATGATTTAAACCTTGTTTTAACTTCAAATGCAAAAGAAAAAACAAATAATATAAGTATTGAAAACAAAGGTTTGACTGTTTTGTTGCCTCAAGTTAGTTCTTCAATTAAAGATAATTTCTTGAAAATTAACATCGACGGAACAAAATTAACGCTAGAACCAACAGATTTGTTGATAAATAACACTTCAAAAATCACTTTTAAAGGGGTTATTAATTCTGACAAAAAAGAACCTGTGTTTGATATAAGCGGTAACGGAGGTCTTTTGGCAACTGATTTGAAAAAGTTTGCAGGCGATCAAGCCGTTCCATTTATTGATGCAAAAGGTAAATTGCCGTTGACTTTGAACGTAAACGGAGATATGAAACGACAAAATTTCGTTTTAAGGGTTTTGGCAAATCCTCAAAACTATATTACGCCTGTAACTCTTAATCAAACTGTTGGCAAAAATACAGTTTTGCAGGTCAAAATCGATTTTAAAGAAAACCGCTTGAAAATTAAAGACACAGGCTTATTTGTAAGTTCGTATAAAACCGATGAAAACGGTAATAAAATTGAAAATTTAGAAGAAATTTTTGGACTAAACGGCACAATTGCGAATTTGAGCGGTACTCCGTTTATCAATGTAATTCGAGTTACTATTCCAAAAGAACTTTCAGGTAAAATTCAGGGGTTTAGAGATGCTGGCTTTAAATTAAATGGTCGCTTGTTTGTATTTGGTAATTCAAATTCTCCAAGAATGCGTGGACACTTTAGTTTACACGATTTATACATAAAAGATTTGCTTACAACTATGAATAATTTGAGTTTAGATTTTAGAGGCAAAACTTTGAATATCAATGCAAAAAATCTAAATTTGAACGGTTCAGATATATCTTCTCAATTGGATTTGTCGCTTGAACCATCAACAGTAACAAAGATTACAAACTTGAGAGTAAATTCAAAAAAACTTGATTTAGACAAGTTGATGATGGTTGCAACTGCATCTTCAAAAATTGTTCCACCTGCAAAAACTCAAAGTTCAGCACCTAGTTCAATTCCGGTGTCTGTAAGAAATAGTTCTGTTCATTTTAGACATATTAAAACTGGCAATATGAATTTATATAATACAAACGCAGATATTGTTTTATATCGAAATAATTTATATATAAATAATATGCGAACAAAGGCTTTCGCGGAAATATGAACGGTCGTATTTCTATGAATTTGTTGAATAATCTTTTGAAAATAAATGTTTCAGGCAATAATCTTGATGCAAATAGATTATTAATCGACTCTGCAAATATGAAAGACACTTTGACAGGAAAACTTGGTTTTAACGCAAATATTTCAATAGATGCAGGGGCAACAGATTACAACAAACAAATGAAATCCTTGCTTGGAAACGTTAAATTTAATGTTAAAAACGGTCAAATTGGACCTTTTGGCAAATTGGAGAATATGATTTTGGCTGAAAATATTAGAAATTCTCAATTCTTCCAAACTGCAATGGGCGGAGTTTTAAACGGTTTAACAACAATTGACACAACACATTTTAAGGAGTTGAAAGGTTCACTAGATTTCAAAAATGGTGTAACTACGATTAATCCGATAACTTCTGACGGCAACGTTTTAACTTTATATATCGCAGGTGATTTTGATTTGTTAAAAAATACTGCCGATATGAAAGTTAGAGGTCGTCTTGCTTCAATGATTTCAAACGTTTTAGGACCTATCGCAAACGTAAACCCAGTAAATTTGGTTAAAGTAACCCCAGGGCTAAATGTTGCATCAGCGAAAATGTTTTCTTTGTTTACGCAACCTGTAACAGAGGTCGAAATGAAACAAATTCCTGAGTTCAAGACAAAAACAGATAATTTGAATGCAACTAAATTCCAAATTATTGTAAAAGGTGATGTAAATAAACCTCTATCGCTTGTAAAATCTTTCAAATGGCTTGCTCTGCAATCTCAAATTCATTCTGCAAACGAATTTGTTTCAACCTTGCCTGAACCTGAAACACTTGATTCAACTGTCGAAGAAATGGAAAAGGCTCAAGCCGAACAACAAAAAACTACAACGAAAATTAAAAATGTTTTCTATAAAAAAGATAAAAAATTGCAAGAAGAACAAAAACAAGAAACTCAAAAAATCTTAGAACAAATGAAAGAAAATGAGGTCGAAGCAGAAGATTTATAGAGAAAAAATCAGGGCAAAGCCAAAGGCTTCGCCCTTATTTTTGTTTAAATTTTTATCTACGCATTAACTGCAGATTTTTGTTCTTTGTAAGTCAAAAGGCAAGTTGCGATTTGGTCAGGGCAACTTGTTGGTTTGCCGTTACAACTAATTCCTTTTAATTTTTCGATAACATCATCGATTTTCATACCTTTGATAAGGCTTTTGATACCTTTTAAATTACCGTTGCAACCGCCGATGATTTCGGAATCTTGGATAATTCCATTTTCGTCAATTGCAAATCTCATCAATTGAGAGCAAACACCTTGTGGTTGATATTCAATAACTTCAACTTTTGACATGATTAAATCCTTTCATAACTTTTTATAATTTTACAATACATCAATTTTAGTTTATTATCAAGTTATGAAAAATCATAGTGAAAAAGCCGTAGAATTATTTTTGAGTGGTCGCAATTGTGCTCAGGCAGTGTTGTGTGCTTATTCTGATGAATTCGGAATTGATTTTGAAACTCTGCTAAAACTATCATCTTCGTTTGGTGGTGGAATGGGTAGACTAAGAGAAGTCTGCGGAGCAGTGAGTGCAATGTTTATGGTTGCTGGTCTAAAAAGAGGGTATACCACTTTGAGCGATGAGGACAAAGAAAAACATTACACACTAATTCAAGAGTTAGGACACAAATTTCAAGAAGAACATGGCTCAATTGTTTGCCGAGAGTTATTGAATTTGTTGGAACATGAAAGTTCTCCAAAACCGACAAAAAGAACAGAAAATTTTTATAAGGAACGTCCTTGTGCAAAATTTATTGAATCTGCTTGCAAAATTTTAGATGAAACAATCTCTTAAACTTTCGGATAAATATTTGACATGTCGTTTTATAAAGTCTAAAATAGAAATATATTAGTATTAAAAGGTTGTTATATGGAACTTGTAGATAACGCAAAAAATTTAATTCAGTCTGGTAAATCAGAAGAAGCATTAGATTTGTTAAAAGATGAAGAAAAATCAGTTGATATTTTGTTGCTTCAAGGTAATGCTCATTATAATTTATCTCAATATGAGGACGCAATTGAGGATTATACAAAAGCGATTGAGTTAGATAAAAATTGTGCAAAGGCATACAATAATAGAGGTAACTCAAAAGGTTGTCTTGAACGTTATGACGAGGCAATTGAAGATTATAACAAAGCAATTGAACTTAACCCAAAATATGCAGAGGCATATTTTAATAGAGGTTATGTAAAATATAATCTAAAAAAAATGCTTGCATCTATTTCAGATTACAACAAGGCAATTGAGTTAGACCCTGAAAATTTCATGGCATACAACAATAGAGGTACAGCAAAGAGTTATTTGAGAGATTATGATGAGGCTCTTTTAGACTTCGATAAATCTATTGAAATAAATGACGACCACAACACTTATTTTAACAGAGGTGTTACAAAAGAATGTTTGAACGATTACGAAAATGCAATTGTAGATTATTCAAAAGCCTTGGAAATAAAACCTGATGATGTTCAAATTCTTTTGAAAAAAGCATTTGTAGAATATCGAATAGAAGATTATGCAAGTGCTGAAAAAGATTACGAAAAAGTTTTAGAATTACAAGGCGAAAGTCCAGAGGCTTTGGTAAGTTTAGGTGTAGTAAAGCATAAAGAACAAAAAGACGAAGAAGCCTTTCAGTTGTATAGCAAGGCAATAGATATTGATAGTGAATATGCAGATGCTTACATTAACAGAAGTATCTCTGCCAGCAAATTGGAAAAATATTCAATTGCTGAAAATGATTTAGAAAAAATGTTTTCTTTTGATATTTTCAGAAACGATTATCTTTCAACTTATAACGAAATTCGTGAAATTGTTTCGGATAGAGATGATGAAAAGTCAAAATTATTTTTAATTAAAGTAGAAGAACTTGCACAAAGAATTAAAAAATAAACTTGTTGCATAAGAAAGGAAGAAAATGATATTAATTACTGGTGCTGCTGGTTATATTGGTAGCCATACTGCGATAAACTTTTTGAATAATGGTTATGAAATTGTTATTTTTGATAATTTGGCAACAGGTCATATTGAAACTATTGATTCTTTGAAAAAAATCGGCAAGGTTCATTTTGAACAAGGCGATTTGCAAAATATTGAAGATATTGAAAAAGTTTTTGAAAAATACGATATTGATGCAGTAATCCACTTTGCAGCATTTTCTCTTGTTGGTGAAAGTGTTACAAATCCTGCAAAATATTATAGAAACAACACTTATGGCACTTTGAATTTGTTGGAAACAATGGTGAAACACGATGTTAAAAAGATAGTATTCTCATCAACTTGTGCAACTTATGGTGAACCAAAATACACTCCAATTGATGAACTTCACCCACAAAGCCCAATAAATCCTTATGGTAACTCAAAATTATGTATTGAATATATGTTGAAAGATTTTGACAAGGCTTACGGCTTGAAATCTATAATCTTGAGATATTTCAATGTTGCAGGTTGCGATGCTCAAACAAGAGTTGGCGAATGGCACGAACCTGAAACTCACTTAATTCCAAATATTTTGAAATCAACTTTTGGCGAAGGTAAAACTTTCAAAATCTTTGGTAACGACTATGATACTCCTGACGGAACTTGTATTCGTGACTACGTGAATGTTGAAGATTTGGCACAAGCACATAGACTTGCTTATATGTATTTGAACAAAAATAACGAATCAAACATTTTTAATCTTGGTACAGAACAAGGCGACAGTGTAAAACAAGTTTTTGATACTTGTGAAAAAGTTTTAGATAAAAAGATTGCAGTTGAAACTGTTGAACGTAGAGCAGGCGACCCTGCAAAATTGTATGCAAATGCAAACAAGGCAAAAACAGTTTTGGGTTGGACTCCTGAACGAACTTTGGAAAACAGTATTGACTCTGCTTACAAATGGGAATGCCATTTTCAAGAAACTCATAAGGGTTAATAATGGGCATTACTGTTAGTGTTTCAATTTTTGCAATATTAATTGCGGTAATTGTTAGATATATGTTTATTCAGCACCCAGTGGAAAAACCTACTGCGAGTTGGATTTGTTTTGGTTTTGCGGTTGTTGCGACAACTGCTTGCACTTTGCTTGCAGGTGGTGAACCTCAAGGAACATTGGTTTCAGGATTTGCGACTATGCTTATTGTTTATAATTTGATGTGTAGGTAATCTATATAAACATTTTTGTTTCAAATGTAACGAATTGTAACTTTATTGTTCAAAACTCTAAAGTTTGTTTTGTGATGTGTCGATAAATAAATTGTTGATAATGGGATATGTGTTAAAAATATTATCAGCGATTTAACAATTTACAAAAAATGGGTGTGTGGTAAAACTTTAGATATTCAAAATTACTGGAAGATTTGAATACGTTATTAATTACTTAGCGATTTTGATTTTATATTTTTGCTAGTAAGAAAAAGATTTTTTAAATTTATTAAATTTCCTTATTTCCTTCCCTATACAAAAATTTGATGCCGTTTCGAAAGAAACGGCTTTTTTTTAATTATTACCAAACATCAGATTATTGCTCCACTCGGACAAGTCGCTCATTTCACTATCGTTGACATTCGCTATGTCCTCGATACTTCGGCGTTTCGCTTCGCTTCAGCCTACGCAAAATCTGACTATACAAAATTTTTAAG
>SAMEA104315436__coassemble_1954_pt1 | contig 9999 bp, 3 predicted proteins | sample SAMEA104315436__metabat2_low_PE_046 | metagenome-assembled genome bin SAMEA104315436 (sample SAMEA104315436) | gut metagenome | biome: Monkey gut; feature: monkey-associated habitat; material: faeces | place: China | collected 2013
TCTTGTTATTGCAATTTAAAAGTTTTTATATTCAAAAGTACAAAATATTCATCTGTTCTAAATCCCAAATAAAATGGGTGATGTAGGAAGAAGTTATTTGTTAATTTGCAAACTTTTTGTATTGGAACATCTGATGTGTTGCCGAGTTGCTTAGAAATTGTGCTATTAATGCCATTGTAATAACAAACAAATTCATCGTTTAGATTAAGTGGAAAATGATTTTTGTTCAAATCTAGGTAATAGTCAATTTTCTCAGGCGAATATTTTTCGAAATTAGTTACTGCTTGACCGTTTATTGGCACAAAAATTAAGTCATATTTGTCAAAATCTTCTTTTTTGATGTTCTCAAAAGTGTTTATATCAAAAGGTTTGCCTTTGATTTGGTAATTTTTTATAAACAATATGCTTTCAGAAAAACTTGGCAAGAAAAGAATTTTATAGTCTTTGTCTGAGAATTTTGAAATGATTAGCGAGTTTAAAATGCAGGCTTCGTCAAGTTTTTTGCTTCTTTTGTCGAATTTGTAGCAAGGAATTTTTGCTCTGAATTCTTTTACTGAAGTTTTTTCTATCACTTGATTTTTGACTAATCTTACAAACGGTCTACCCCACAAATGTGTTGAAATTACTAAAAGATAGAACATTGCAATTATGATGTAGATTATTTTTAATAGGTTTTTGTTTGATTTTATGTACGATAATGAGATTATTGGTAGAGAAATGATGATGAAACAAGTTAAAAATCTTGTATTGTAAGTCATAAAGGCAATTGTGCTTGATAAAATTAAGATGTTAATTAAAAGTGCCAATGCAAAAATAAATTCTGTGAAAACTTGTTTATTTTTGTTCCAAATCGGTCTGAATAATGCTTTTAAAAAGTAAGGAAGCACAAGTAAAAATCCAAAAATTCCGCACCCCATAACAGGTTCGATTAGTGTTTTGTTAAAAAATCCTGTACCGCAATAAATTCCATTTGGTACATCGTTCACTCCTAAAAATTGAAGTGTGTTGTTTTCTATTCCAATTAATTTATCGCCAAAATTAGGCGAAATGTTTATTCCTGAAAAATCAAAGAATAAGCAGAAATGTTTTACGAGATTTGCGATTAAACCTTTTATTCCTGATAAATTTTTGTGGGCAAGTATAGCACCTGAAGTTCCCATTATGTTGCCGTAATCTATTAGGTTTAAGACATAATTGAACGATGAAAAAATTATGAAATTGATAATTCCAAAACCGATAAATTTTAGGATAGAAATTTTATCTTTGTTTAGATACGAAAAATATAATAAAATTAACCCAATGGCAGGAATACAAAGAATTGCAGGTGTTTTTATGCCAATAGCGATTGCATAAGCAAGTGAGGACATAAAAAGAGTTAAGTTATCTGATTTGTTTTTTAACGCATTTATGAATAAATAAATTGACGTTAGAATTAAACCTGCGACCATCAAATCTGTTTCTGTGCCTGAAATCATTACGACAACAGAAGCGAAAGAACTCATAATTATCAAAGTCCAAAGAGTTTTTCGCATTGAATATCCAAGAATTTTGAAAATTTGATAACCGCAAACCAAGATTAAAATGTAGCAAACAAAAGTGAAACTTCCTAAAAACATCTGTTTTTTTGTGAATAAAATTACCCACATATAAAGGATTTCAGAGTTTATAGGAAATGTCGTAATTCTTATATCTGTAACGTTAAAATGATTAAGCGAATGGTTCAAAACCCAGTCGTAACTTCTTACTACGTGGTAGGAAAACGCATCTCCTGAGGTTACAGGGAGTAATATTGTCAAATATAATGATACAAAAATGAATATAAGCCAAGAAAATACTAAAATCCATAAGGATTTATCGAGTTTTAGTGCATTAAAACATTTTTTGAAAAAGTTGTTTAACTCAAATCTCCAAATAGGTTTGTCTTTTTTGCACCATAAAATTGATGAAAACGCAAAAAATATTATGTTCATCGCTAAAAATGGAATTTCTTTTATCGCACTAAAAAACGACAGAAATTCGCTTGTTGCGATAATTTGAGCATAAGCGACTAATAATGTGTAAATAAAGCCTTTTAACGCATCTGATTTTGATAAAATAGATGCGATAAAATAACTTGATACAAATATAAAAATCAATGAAAGTATAAACAGTAACATTTTTTACCTATAGTGGAGTGTAATCTGAATATACAAGACTTGCCCAACTTGTAAAGTAACTAATTTGAGTTGCTGAAGCAGGTTTTATGTAGATTTTGTATTGGTGTTCAGGCGGAATACTCAAGGCATTCTTGATTGCAGACTGAATAACCGATGGGTGAGTTACAATAATAACTCTGCCTCGAAGATTTTTTTCGATTACTTGCGAAACAATATTGTCTACCCTTTTGTTGAATAAATCAATATCCTCTCCGCCTTCAGGACAGAAGTTTTGAGGTGTTTTGTGTAATTCTTCTAGCATTTCAGGATATTGTTTTTCGATTTCGTCAAAAGATAAGCCACTCCAAACACCGCATTTTCTAGTGTAAAGGTCGTTTATCGGAGTGAAATCTTGTTTCAATTCGTCTGCAAGAATTTCAGCACTCTGAACACAACATAATGCAGGGCTACAATAGATGTTATCTGTTTTTAACCCTCTTATTTTTACAAATTCTGCTATTTTTTTTATTTCTTGATAACCATTATCGTTAAGTGGTGGGTAATCAATTTTGTTTGTTAATCTGTTTTCTTCAGAATAAATTGTTGAACCATGTGCGATAAAAGTTATTTTACATTTTCTTTTAAACATATCTTCCCCTTTGAAATACCATTATAGCATAATACATGATAAGAATAAAATATTAATTAATGTAACAAAATTTGCTGGCATGTCGAAAAAAGTCGCAAAAAATATTTTGATGATGTTTAATTGTCGTATAGGTAGGAATATCAGTTTTTTGCATGCTAAAAATTAATCCAATTACAAAGGGAATTTATGACCAAAAAGGGTTACAATTGCGTAAGCCTGACTTTTTAGTGTCTGAAAATCCTATAAAAACTACCTTAAAAACTGATATTTTTCAAAAGCAAATAAATACTGATAATTCCTTAAAAAGTCCTCTGCAAACTTATTTTGCTCTTAATTTTACAGGACTGAAAAAACAAAATAAATACGAGCAGGGAAAAGAAATCGCCTCAAATATCAATGATGTTCTAAAAAACAAAGTTGGTGGTGTTTCTAGCGATGAATTTAAAGAGGCTTATAACAAAATAACTGATAAAAATGTTATTCCGACGATTAACGCTTACAACAAGATTTCGCCTAACGAAACCTTGATAGGTGCTATTTGTAAAGAGAGAGGTAATTCTTACAAAACAAGGATAGATGCGGTTCGTGGAATAACTGACAGACTGGTTACCTTGGGCGAACAAGCAGGCGTGCAAACGGAACATTACAAGGAACATTTCAATGCTGAATTAGACAAGCAATTTGATACGATTTTGCCTGTAAAAGTTAAGCAATTGGATAAGATTTCAGGTGCTTTGACTCAAGCCATTGAGAATAAAAATAGTTTGAACAAAGACGAAAAAACTTTATTAAAAAATGCAAAATTAAAAGATACTCAAACCTATACGACTGAAATTTTAACAAATTCGGTTAAAAAAGCACGAAAATCAATGACAGAGCAAGCAAATTATGACGGTTGGTCTGCAAAAATGGGTGAACAAATCCGAAAACTTTGGAACTCGGAAAACCAAAAAGAACTCGTGCATAATGATATTAATACTTTTGAAAAACAAGTCGACGATTTGAATAAGTTGGTTGGTACAAACGATTACAACAAGAAGTTCAAAGAGATTTTCGACGTTGATTATGACCCTGAATTGATTGCAACATACAAGGAAAAAGAAGATAAATTTATGGTTGCATCGATTTGTGCAGGTGTTGAAACTAATTTTAAAAATTCGGTAAAAGACTTGCTAAGCAAAAAGCCTTTGTTAGATGAATATTTCTATCCATCGACTATGACAACTGCGACAATTCCTGTTTTAAAAGAGTCTAAAAAAGAAAAATATGAAAGAAATATAAATGCGTTTGCTGAATTTGTCGGCAAGGGCAACGTTGAGGACGGCAGAAAACAAATTGAAAAAACAATGAGGGATTACAAAATTAAAGATAATTCTTCAATTGATGAAAAGTATGTTGTTCTTCAAAAAATGGCAAATAAATATGCAAAACGTTTACATCAAAATACGCAAAATGCTACTGGCAAAAAAGATTTGGCAGAAATGAAACGAGAGTATGACAATTCTTATTATTCTGCGTTCGGTGTAAAAAATGACGTTGCAAAACGAGTTGAGGATTATAGAGCCTCTCAAATGTGGTCAGAACTTCTACTTCAAGACGGTTTGTTGTGTGCTGCATCAATTCCATTTTGGATTTGTACGGCAGGAACAGGCTTTGTTCCAACTTTAAAAATCGCCGCTTTGCATTCAGGGGCTGACTTGCTTGTTTATGGCTCAGATAGATTATCGTCAAAACAAGGTATGACAGAAAAAGACGTAAAAGAAATTTTGAAATGGACTGCGGTTGACGGTGCTACGGCATTCGCAAATCAATTGACTTATAAAGGAATTGATGCGTTGGTATCTCCGATTGCAAAAATGTCAGGTACAGCAGGCAAATTGACTGATTTTGCGTTGTGTACGGCAGCCGATGTTGGTATCGATTGTGGATTTGAATACTTGGCTTCTGGTAAAGTGACTTTGCAAGGGGCAGTTTACTCTGTTTTATTCTCAACAACTGGTTATATTATTGATATGAAACTTGATGAAATTCCTCGTAAAAAGATGTAGGGAATTTGTCTAAAAGAGTTGTCTGGCATGAGTTTTGACATGTAAATATTTGTAACAATAAGTCGTTTTTTTGAAGGATTTGTTAAAGTTTTGGGCAATTTTTTTCGTTTTTAGACGTTGTAATTCATGTAATTACAATTTATATAGTACTATTCTTATGAGGGAAAATGGCTAGCGATCAACATTTGCAATTAGGCAAGAAAAATCCAATAAATTTTAATATCGGACAGGTGAAGTCTGGAATTACGTCTGCTGAATTCAAGGATAATGAAGTGCTAACAAGCATTTTTAATTCTTGTGATGAAAATGGTAATAATATTTTAGACGAAAATGAAGTTGATGTATTCAAAGATAAATTAACAAAAGCCGCAGGCGAAGATTTGATTTTAGATGAATCAGAAGCGAAAAAACTTTTGAAACAAGAACAAGCAGCACTTCGTGAAAAACAAAAAGCAAAAAGTCAATCTGAAACAAAGACAAAGGCTAAGGCTGATGATTTGTATAATTTTGCTAACCAATGGCAAAATTGGAGTAAAAATACAAAGGTAAAATCGTCTGTTGTTGACCGTGATAAACGAATTGTAACTTATGAGGACGGCGGTCAAGAAGTTATAAATAAAGACGGTTCAAAAATTTTGACAAGCATTTCTGACGGTAAAAAGTTCACAAGGACTTTAGATAAAGACGGTAAACCTCTTTCGGAAGAAATGGTGAATGATGAAACTGGTGATATTGAAACAATTTTGTATGGTGATGATGGAAAAATAAAAGAACACACCATAAAAAATGGTAACAATACGACTATTTTAGGTACAGAAGATAATTTTGCAAATGGTAAACCAGTAAAACAAATTTTAAATCAAGGTACAACAGAACAAGAAACTATTGAATACAATTACAGTGGCGAAAATTCTTATACTTCAACAAAAACAAAAGGTGATATAAAGAATGTTACTGTTGTTGAAAATGGTGTAACGAAATCATCTGTTGCGACACAATATAACAACGGTAAAAAGGTTCAATCAATGTCAATGGATAGTGATGGAACTGTAAAAAGAAGTTTGTACTACGATGATGACCACGTAAAATACACTTCTGTTGTAAATTCTGATGGTTTAAAAACTGAAACACTTTACAAAGAAGATGGTAAAAAATTACAATCAGTAATGACAAATGCTGAAGGCAAAGTTCAAGTTGCAAATTATGACGGACAAGGTAATACTCTTGTAGTTGTTCAAAATGGTGAAACTTTTGACGAAATCTGCAAAGATTTTAGACAAACGAAAAAAGCGTTAATCCAGTCAAATAAGGGAACAGTTCATTTTCAAAAAAATGGAGAACCTTATTTTGAAGCAGGCGACACAGCAAAAGTGTCAGGTGAATATTCACCTGATTTCAGAGGCTTGCAAAACAGATTATCTTCAAGTCAAGTAAAAGGTCAATATGCAAGAGATGAACAAAAAAGAGTTGCAAAAAGATTGCAAGGAAAAGAAATAAAAGAAGTTACAGTAGGAAAAGACTATACTGATTGGTCGCATTATGCAAAAGATATGTTAAAATCAGAAGGTGTTTCAAACCCTACAAATAAACAAGTTGTCGATAGAACTAATGAATTGATGATGATGAATTCATCGGTAAGAGTTCTTAAAAAAGGTGTAAAAATAACTGCATTAAAAACTGATGCAGAAATTAAGGCTGAAAAAGAAGCCGAAGCCCAAAGACAAGCAGAGGCTCAAGGTTCTCAAAAACAACAAAACACATCTAAAGGTGTTAAAAAAGTTGATGTAAAACTTCAAAAAGAAGCAAAACAGATTGCAGACGGTTTGTATACCGAATTAAGAAAAAAAGAATTTTCAACAGTAGATAAAAATGAAAACTTTAATAATCAAATTAATAAAATCAATTCATTAAATGTAGTTGAAGTTTACAAGGCTTACGATAAAGCATCTCCTGATGAATCTTTAGCAGAGGCTATTTCTTGGGAAGTAACAAGTTCAAACAAGGCTATTAGAACTGCTGAAGGAAAGATTTTTAATGCGTTATACGCTAGAGCCGGTAGAGTTGGTTTAAATAAACAACATATCGAAAATTATAGACAACAAGCGAGTTTAGCACTAGCAAATAATGATGCTACTCAATTAGATAGAGTAATGTCAGGTCTAGTCCAAGCAATTGATAATAGAGAAAATTTAGGTGTAAATGCAAATGAAATTCAAAGCAGAAGTGCCTCAGAAAATAGAAGTAAAACTGTAAATACTTTAAAAGAAATTTATAACGAAGCAAAATCATCATTGCAAAACCATAAAGATTCTCAAGGTTGGGCTGGTTCAGTTGTTGGAGCGTTAAGAAATAGTTATGGTGCTCCAAGAAGTCCTGAAAAGATTGATGCTTATATGAAAACTCAAGGCGACTTGATAAAGGGTTTAGAAAATTCTGTAAAAAGTAATACAGGAAATATTTTGGATAATCTTCCAGGCGGAAAGGCTGATGCAAGTTTCAAAAGTGCTTTCAAATCTGCTTATGGAGTAGAATATGATCCTGTTGCTATTGAAGCGTATTCTCAAAAACGTAATCAATTCAAAGAAGCAAGTTCAAAATATGCAATTGAAAGTAAATTCAATAATGATTTAGCAAAATTAGTTTCAGGAGATGGTAAACTTAAACCTGAATATAAAACAGTAACCTTACCAAATGGAACTACATCAACAACTGAAATTGCTTCAAAATCTGATGTTTATAACAAAGAATTAAACAAATTTGCATCATTCCTAGGTATGGGTGATTCAAAAGTTGGTATGCAACAAATAAATGCCGAAATGAAGAAGGCAGGAATTAATCCAAAAACAGCCTCAGTAGATGTAAAATACAAATTCTTATCAGATAGAGCAAAGAATTGTAGCAAATTGTTGCATAATCAAACAATGTCTGTTACTGGTGGAAAATCTTTTAGAGAAATCCAAAAAGAATATAAAAATTCATATACTGGAGCATTTGGTACAAAGAACAATATACAACAAAAGATTGAAGATTATACAACATCAATAGAAGCAAGTGCTGGTGTTTTAAAATCTGGCATTAAGATAGTAGGCGGTGTTGTAATCGGTGTTGCAACAGGTGGTACTGGTGTTGTTCCATTGTTGGCTGCGGCTGGACTTCAATCAGGTTTAACTTTTGCGGTTGATGCTTCTGATTTGGCTACTTCTAAAAGAGGTGGTACAGCACAACAATACTTAGATTTGGCAAATGATGCAATAGTTGATGGTGCATCTCAAGTATTAAGCGGTGGTGTTTCAAAATATATCGATAGTACAAGTTTGTCGACTGTATCAAAAGTATTGTTAAATACTGCTTCAGATACAGCAATTGACATGGGTGTAGAATTCGTTAATACTGGTGATGTAACATTACAAAGTACATTAATTTCTGCATTTGCATCTGGTACAAGCAATACAATTGGTGCATTTATGGAACACAGGGCTAACAAGGAAATCGAAAAAGCCTTTGAAATTGATGAAGATGCTTTAAGACGTGAATATGGTTCTGTTGATAGCGGTTGGCTAGGTGGAGCAAAAGGCACTGAAGCAATTAACCCTCAACACTCAAGATACAATTATCACGTAAGTTCTGCAGAGATGGGTGGCGGAACTCGTGCAAAAGTTCAAGGTGTTGAAGTTGAATTAGATGCTCCAAGAGGTATCAGTGTTGACGTTTCTGCTGAACAAAGACGTGCAATTCAAAAAGATGTTGCAAGTCTTGGTGTAAAAGGTGAAGAATTCAATAGAGGCTTAGAAACATTAGAAGCAATTCAAGTTGCAAAAACTTCTTACACTCCAAGAGCCGATGGTGTTATTGATTACAAAGCAACAGAAGGCTTAGGCAAACGTGGAAGTGGTGTTGCAAATAGAAGTGCTGTAACTGCCCCAGGACGTGAAGATTGGCGTGCAGGTGCAGGCATGAGTGAAGAAGTTTACCAAAATTTATCTAAAAAAGGTGTTATTGGTGATTCTCAATTGCTTGAGGATTGCGGTAACTTGGCAGGAAAAGCCTACGGTGGCGATAAACCTTACAAAGGTTGGAATATTGCAACCGATGCTGACGGAAAATCTTTGACAACAGATTTAGATAACGGTTTTCACGCAAAAGCATATCAAAAAGATGGAAAAGTTGTTATTGCGTTCAGAGGTTCAGACGATGTCGGCGATTTAACTTCTGACTTTGCAATGATGGCAGGCAGAACTCCTGAACAATTAGACAATGCAGTTGCTTTTGTTGAAAGAGTAAAACAACAATTCCCTGATGCTCAAATCGTTGTAACAGGACACTCTTTGGGTGGTTCTTTAACAGAAATGGTTTCATCAAAATTTGATGATGTTGTTGGCTTTACTTTTGATGCAGTTGGTACAAAAAATATTGTCGAAGCAACAGGCGGTGCTTTAAAAGATAATCACAATACCGTAAACTATATTGTTCATGGTGATGTTCTTTCAAATGCTGACGCTCACGTTGGTCAAACTGTTGTTGTAAGCAACATTTCTAAAGGAAACGAATTACTAAGCCCTCACGCAATAGGCAACTTTATGGGTAATAGTTCAGCCCTAGAAGGTGTTGAAAGTGGTATTTTGGCAAGACACGTTGCTGCAAATACTGATCCAAATGCTATTAGATTATCAAACTTAATTCAACAATCAACAGACGGCACTGTAACAGTTGACAGTAAACAATTTAGAGGTATTGCAGAACGTTTTGAATATGACGTTACAACTTTGGGTGCTGATTTAGATGCTCTTGAAAATCAAATTAAATCCTTGAGCGACCCTAGTCAACGTGCTCAATTACAAAGTATTGTTGACTCAAGACGTGTTTCTATTACAAGAGATACAAATATTAGTGCAAATACAAACACAATAAGAACTTTGTCAGGCGATGAGGTTAATGATGTTCTTGCAAGAGATTTTGGTTTTACAGAACCTGGATTTTTGGGTGGCGATACTCCGTCAGCAGAAATCGTAACTCGTAAACCAACAAAATTTGTTCGTGTATTTAACGACCAATCGTCTTTTGCAAAAGGTACTTGGTTAATGCCTTACGACGAAATCGTTGGAAAAACTCCAGAACAAATTAAAGACTTCTACGCCTTACCTGCAATGCCAAAATACATTGTAGAGGT